>Ga0209189_1000182_pt1 | contig 55124 bp, 48 predicted proteins | sample C_130820_EF_Meta_FD_187308 | JGI IMG/M metagenome (GOLD analysis project Ga0209189, IMG submission 187308) | Freshwater microbial communities from Lake Croche, Canada to study carbon cycling - C_130820_EF_MetaG (SPAdes) (version 3) | ecosystem: Environmental > Aquatic > Freshwater > Lake...
TAGTTCATAAAAATTTTCAAGAGCTTCTTGTTTGGAATTGGCTGGGGCTTCAAATGAAATACTTATATTTCTTTTTGTATTTTTAAATGTTTGGATTGAATCCATGCGTCCCATCGTTTCTTTTTCATTCCAATTTATTTTAAAATTATCGCTAAAAGATGTAATAAAAGCCTTAAAAGTAGCATGGCTTAAGAAATTACTTTTTTCTAATGATTTACGAATTGTTGGCACGTGATAAAACTGAATTACGAATCCATTTTTATCTTTTGATGATCCATTTCTAAAATTAGGACCAGCCATTGTATCTGTTTCGTCAAAAAAAGCCATATTTTATTTATCCTGTAATATCGTCTTTAGATTTCAAGTCTGTTGTTTTTCCGAATGCTCTGCTTCCATTTGAAGCATTTGGATTGTTCGATACATGAACTATCTTATTAACTATCTTTCTATCCAATTCTTTACCATCTAGAGTAATCGGCATTTCTACTGTAAGATTGACATTAATTGGTTTTTCAGAAGAGCCGGCCTCTGATGCGGTCTTTGTGGCAGATGAAATATTATTTGTCAATGTTGAAGCTGTCGGCACAGCTACTGCTGCTGCCACTATTGGCATCATAAGAGGATTCATCATTACTAATGAAAATGCTGCAGCTGCAGTAGCAACTCTTTCCATGTAATCAGCCATTTGACTCATTATATTTCTTATGTTTTCTAGTTTTGTAATTTCAAAATTAGTAATCGCATCAAAGCCTTCTTTTGCCATTTGTATACCTTGACCAACCAACAAGAATGACATGCCGAATAGTAACATTACACCAGCCAATGCTCCCAGCACAAACAAGCCAGCTGAACCTATTGTGCCTAACGTACCTAAAGCAGTGGCGAGTCCATATAGTGAAGCTGCTAAAATTCCAAATGCGACGGCGGCTGTTAAGGATGCTGTTCCACCATCAATTAGAATTTTAAATAAATAGCCTATCGCTAGCACTATACCAATAACGCCAGCAAGTATAAGTGCTATTGGCAAACTAACTGCCAAAAATGCTGCTGCCAAAGCCAACAAGACAGCTGCTATTGGAAGCAATGCTGGAATTAGTGGAGTCACAGCAGCGGTAAATCCTATAAGACCAGCAGCCGCTTCGGCAGCACCTACTTCAGTTTCAGCACCAGCTGCAGCAAAACCAGCACCACCTAATTCAGCTTCAGCACCAGCAGCAGCGATGGCAGTACCAGCAGCAGCAGCAGAAGCACCTATTCCTCCGAAACTGATACCGAGAGCCGATGCTACTGTTGCAGCTTGAGCTGCCATTGTTAGCAAGAATCCACCAATCACGGCTCCAGCACTATATACTACGCCGACAATTGTTAAAAATATGCCAACCAACCCAACACCCCAAGCAATAATAGGATAATCTAACAGATCAGCAATTACATCAACAACAGTTCCTATAACAGCAGAGACAAGCTGGAAAACTGGCGCCAATTTGGCCAATATCGCAGTAAGCTTGTCACCAATTGGCGTAAATGAAGCTACTGCATCATTAAATGTTTTTTCAGCATCAGCTGCTTGTTTTGCTTCTAATGAAGTCTTTTTAAAGAATGCGCCGGCTGAATTAATATCTGTACCGAGTATATCGGCAAACATTCTTCTTTGTTGACCAGATAGTTGATCAAAACTCTTTCCTGTTTTCTGTAAAGCATCACGCAACATGTCCTGTGCTTTAATAGGATCTTCGCTGGCTGCTTTCAATAAACCAAGAGAATCTACATAGTTGCCACCAAGGACAGAATTTAATTCACCAGCAGCTTCGGCGGCACCTTCAAATGTGGTAAATCTCTCTGTTATATCTAAAAGCTTATCCATTTCTATTCCCAAAGCTTTTGATCTAAATGCCATATCTTTGAAAATTGCCGGACCTTGTTTACCAAAAGCTGCTAGTCGTGGCATCGTAGAAGCAAGGCCATCATTAATCGCTTTTGTGCTTATTCCGTTAACGTGAGCAAAAGCCACTAATTCTTTTTCATATTTTGCAGCTTCTTGAGCACCCATACCCATACTCTTTGAAGCCATATTAAGAAATTTGGCAGTTGTGTCTGCTGCTATGCCGGCTTTTTCTAATTTTGTAGCTGTATTGGCCAAGTCCGTTTGGATTTCTTTTGACATGCCACTGAATTCAGAAAATTCATTATGAAGACTTGTTATTGCTCTTACAGCATCAGCAGCACTTACGCCTAGGCGAGCATTAGTCATGGCAATATCTCTAACAGCATCATTATATTTGTCGGATGTGTTTGTCGCCTTATTCAACTCTGCCGTTAAATTGTTGAAAGATTTTCCCTGTTCAAGAGCAACCGTCAACATAAGCAAACTAGCTTCTGTTAGTTTTGCGGCTAATGTGGCACGAGCATCTTCTTTGCTTATTGTTTTTGAAATTTTTTCGATATCTTCTAATTGAGCTTTAAATTTAGCACCAAAACCTAAACGTTTTTCATCTGCTTTAACAAGACCAAAATATAAATCTTTAATTTGTTGAACTCTTTTTTCTTCTTTTTGTCTCAACTCATTCATCTTAACAGATGATTTGATACGATTTTCTTCTTGAACTCGTATTCTAGCTAATTCAGCTAGGCTGCTTTCTAATTCAATTTTATCGGCAGTAGTTAATTCTTTTATTTGATTCAAAAGCTTGATCTTGTTAAGAAGAGCCGATTCTTCTTGTTCAAATCTGATTTTATTTAAATTAGCAATAAATTGAGCTTGTTCGGCTTCTTCTTTGAGACTTTCTTGCTTCTCTTTAACAATTCTAGCAATTTCTTCTTGAGCCTGTTTTTCTTTTAGTGTGTCTTCGAGAGTCATTTAAATCTATCTCCTATTTAAATGGCCATCTTAGACCAGTTGTTTTTTCAAAAGCTGAAACTGCTTTATCTAGTTCTGCTTTTGAACGATATGTGCGAGGATTATCTAAACCAAGAGAATAAAACGTTTGTAGATATTTCTTTTCGTGAGAAAGAGCATCTTTAAGTGCCGCTATCTGGTTTTCAGTTCCGCGAATATTAATTTCTGGTGTTGACATACCAAACATTCTTTGCATCAATAGTTTAATTAAACTACCAAACATTCTTAAAAAACTTTCATCAAGCTTATTTTCTTGTTTTTCATTTAAATTTAAAACTAATGGAACCAATTTATCTGACATACATACACCTCAACGATAATAAATAGTTTTACCAAAAAATATAGGGCTAATTAAAGCCCTATATTTATCTTTTCTTTGTTGCCTTTTCGATAGCTTCGTTTTCTTCTTGCTTTTGTTTTACGAGGCGTTTAAGAAACCATATTCTAATTTTGACTGGCAAATTATAGGCCTCTGTAAAACTCCAGCCACCGTGATATTTTAATAAGAAAAACTGTTCGTAAACGTTTTCTATATATTCATCACTTAGGCCAAAAAAAGTCCACCGTAAAGGGCACCTCCATCTCCTGTTCAAAGGAGCATGAAGAACAAGTGAATTGTTGCTTCATATCAATATTTGGAGTTATTTCACGATATAGACTTCTTAGTGTCTTGGCATCAATAGCTGGCAAATTTTCTATAAATTGCTTTAAGAATGTTTTATCTTTGTTGCCATTAACAGAAACAACATAAGCTTTCATCTGAGAAGTCGATAACTCTTCTGGAAGATTCATCTTCTTTCTCTTCTCTGCCAACTCTGCGATTTCGGTTTCATCTTTACCATTCAACAATCTTACTTCAACGCTTGATCTTGTTTTTGGTAATTCGATTATGAATGTATTGTTTTCTGTTTTTGTAAGACCTATTTCTTGTGGGTTATCGCAACGATGAATATTTAATTTTTCTAGATCAAAGTCGTGTTTGGCATTAGTACCGCAACTTGGACAAGTTATAGCGGTCTTGTATGAAGAACCATAGCCGGAAATACGTGAAGCAACTATAAGTGCGTTCTTATCTCCAACTAGTAAATTATCTACCTTAATTGATTTATCAACTATAAGACTTTCCAACATTCTGTCGATAGCCACGCCTTTTTTAATAAGTGAGCGTGAGGTAAGAATGTCTTCCTCTTTAGCTGTCATAAATTTAATTTCAACCTTATCTTTACCACGAAGCGGATGACCTTCGGCATATAATTCGCCTTTTGATGGCAAATCAACGAACTCTGTTGGTGCCACAAAGCTTAGTGGACTTGCTTGTGCTGTTTGAACTGGCATCTGAGCTGCTGGAGCTTCTGCTTGCGTTAAAGCACCTAATCTATCTTCATTATCTCTCATTTAACACCTCTAAAAGAAAAACGGGTATACCATTAAATATGATATACCCATATATTCTTTTTGTTAAGTTAGAAAAATCAGGCTGGTCTGAAGATATTATCTGTGCCTTCATCGAAGATACAGTAATCGTATGTAACTTCAATATCTACTGTTGCGATACCATCGTCTTCATAACTTAATTCACTTGGTGTGTATTTTGTTATAAATGCGTTCTTAAGTGTCCATTTTTCAACCGTTTCGCCTTCTGCGTTAACCAACGAGATAGTAACACCATTGGCATTTGCTGCTGTTGGTCCTGTACCACCACGGGCACCAGAACTCAATGAATCAACAGCTTTTGCTTTTGAGATAGTATTTAAACTACCTTCAGTTGATGGAACAACATAACCAGCTGAAGTCAAAATTTGTAATAATGACTTCATTGTATCTGGTCCATTATCGTCTTGACCACCAACAACACCACCAGCAGTATCAACCATAGTTAGTGTGATTGGTTTCCATTCTGGACGACCTGGATAATTGAAAGTGTGATTTAGGTATTTGTGCTGCTTTGAAGTTACTTCAATTGATGGTCTACCAACCTTTGTAGCAAAATACATATTGCCATTGTATATACCGTCAAATTGTACAACCCAACGATTTTGTCTTTTTGGTTCTATTCTACCGTCTGTCCAAAAATTTGCCATTTTAAAATTCTCCTGTTATCACACTTAATTAGTATATTACTTTAAATATCAAAGGTCATCGAATGATGCGCCACTATTTGTAATAACGAAGTCGATACCAATGAACTCAATTGCGTAAGCTGGTTTGATAAAGATTTTCGCATACATAGTGTTTCTATCGATAAGATCTGGTGTTGTTGTAGTTTCATCTAGAACAACCTTGTAATCAACGATACCACCACCGGATTTTGTGCTTTCCATTAGTGGATTGACTTGGTTAATGAAACGCTGCCAAGTTGTCTTGATGTTTTGGTCAAACAATAGACCTGAAGCGATTCTTGAAACTTGTTTCTTGAGGAACAATACAAGTCTGCGGACGTTGATTCTATCAAGTGCAGATGGTGTTGCTTGTAGGGTCTTTTGACCAAAGATTACAATACCTTCTGCTGGGAATCTTGCGATTGGGTTGATATTGACTTCGTATAGATCGTCACGTTGTGTTGCCTTTAGAACTTCACGAACATCTGTTACGGCCAAACCAGCTGAACCACGATCTAGACCACCACGGTTGAAACCTGCTGGAGCAAACCAAACAGCCGATACTTCTTGTGATGAAGCCATTGTGCCGAGCGCAACAACTGATGGTGGCATCCAAAGATCGCCATTTTCACGTTGATCTTTGACCTTAACCCACGGGTAGTATGTACAAGCATAACTTGTATTAAAGCTCTTATCCTTGACATTGTTGATGGTGTCTTTTGAGGAGCCAATTCTATCAACTTCTGATAGGGTGCTTTCTGCTTCTGGCGTATAACCACCAGCAACATCGATAATTGCGAGAGCATCAGCGCGGGATTCACAGATTTCGATTGCGCGGTCTGTTATAACCTGTTCTGTTACGCCTGGAACTGTTAACAAATTCATATCAAGAGTTTCTGGATCCATTACTGAATCTAGTGCTCTCTTTAATGAATAGACGGCGTAGTTGTCTCTGCCATCGGCATCAGCATTTGCCAAGAAGCTATTTCTTAATGGATTCTTTTCATCGATACGGAAGCCGTCTGTACCACCAAACAATGGAAAGGTAAAGCTGTTGAAACCAGCATTAAGAACGTTTCTGTAACCTTCGTTTGAACCGGTAGCTGAAGCAGAGATAGCTGTCAATGAGTTACCATCAACTCTTGAACCTTGTACCCAAAGAGCACTGGTTGATGATGTTAATGAACTACTAACTTCGTCTAGTGTAAATACGATACCACTTGCGGCACCTGCTTCGCCTCCGAATTCGTATGAATCGCCTAGGAGAGTTGGTTTGGCTCTCAATAGATCAAGAACATCTTCGTTAAAGAGTCTGCCACTTGTTGCTTCCAAGCCAAAGTGTGTAGTTGTACCTCTTTGAGAAGCTGTGACTACCATTGGTAATGTTGGGAATAACAATTCACAATCTACGTTGGTATTAACAGAACCATCGAACAAAGATGATGTAACTGTACTGACGCCGTTGTCAATTTCGACAGGAGCCAATCCCGGAGGACCAAAGAAGCCGAATGGCAATAGAACTGGATCGAGAGCGCCTTGCTCTAATAGTGGATCCATTTCAACACGAACAAAACTGGAACGGTTGTCAAAGTTACCGATGGTTTTGTGTTTTTCTTGATCCGAATCCCAAACAACACTCTTATCACCAATTAGTTTGGCAATATAGTTTTCTGATGTTGGATCAAGATTACAGTTTGTGAATGTTTCAACGGTTTCTTGCTTCTTGTCTGAGTCTGTTATTTTACGAACTTTAACAGTAAATGAACCATATTTGTTAAAATTGTTGCTTGAAGGTTTGATATCTTCAATTGAGAGTTTGAGGTTCTTTTGTTCCCATTCGCCAGAGCTATCACCACTTTCACCACCGAGTGTTGAGAAGCGGAAAAGTTTTGGCATTTCTTCTGCTACGAAGCTTGAAGTAACAGAATTCAAGTCTTGTGAAATGATCCAGCCTGATTTTGCTGGTTGCGCTTGAACACCAAGTTGATTGCCCAAGTTTGTGCCTGCGGCATTTTCCAAGGCTACAACGGCCGCCATAGCTTTGCCACTATCGCCGTCCAAAACAGTTTGTTTTAGGAATGTTTCAAAGGTTTCACCTAGCCAATATGTTTTTAGGATAGCGGATGGTGTAATTGCGCCATTTGTTAAAACAGGATTTGTATTCAAAACTTTACGGATATGTTTTGAACTTGATTTGTTAAAGTTGAATGCTGTGTTTAGTTTTTCTGTTCCACCAGCATCTCTTACGATGATTCTGAATTCGAAGTCATCACCAGTATTGGTGACAAAGAGATTTGGGCCAGAAACTAGATTACTGCCTGTTAAATTGGTACCAGCCAATTCAACCGAGCCAGTTGCCAAATAGACAACGGCAGCAAGAGCGCCAGTTACGGCAGAACCTGATGGAGCAACGAAGATACCCCAAGCGCCACCTTGTTCAGCAGCAAGACCAGAGCCGGCTTTCCAGCCAGCTTGTGCTGGTTCACTGGCTAAAGCGTTTGGATGTTGAACACCCAATACACGGACAGCTGTTAGTGGTGAGGAGTTTTTTAGCCAAGCTTCTGCGGCATAAGCAGCATAAGTTGGAGATTGTAGTTGACCAGTTCTCCAAACATCGCTTCTTGTTGAATTAACAACGCCACGTGTTGGAGGACCAAATGCGTTATCAAATTCAGTATAACCTTGAACTGTTACTGGTACTAAGCCAGGACCACGCTGGTAACTACCAACTACAACTGGGCCAATTGCGCCATTGGTAGTGGTTAATACAGAACGGTCTACTTCATTAATTTTTACACCTGGTGATACGAAGCGGAATCTTTTAGCAGTCATTATACAAATCTCCTCTAAAATTAACTTTTCTAAAATAAATAGTGCTGTTTATACTCAAAAGCCGGCATTTTTACCATTTCTTTTTAAGTGGTGAGCTTTCGTTAACTATCACATATTCTCTTGGTATTTTAACTTCAACAGCATTTTCACGATAAATTATATTTGTATCGATTTCATTAGTGCCGGCGCCAACAAGATGGCCGATAACATTTAATTTAATTGTTGTTTTAAACATTCTTTCTTCTTGTTCTAATTTGTCGCCATTATGTTCAATAGCATAATCAGCGTCAATGTTAACTTCAAAACGGTGCCCTTCATTCTCAATAACAAAATAATTACCGGCACCAGTAAACACGAGAAATGGTTGTGTTAGTTCATTCATTTGTTGCTGGTATTCTGTCCTTAATTGAATTTCGTATTGAAATACTGCTTGAACAGGAAATTTAACTGATTTAAAGCCATATACAACTTTCTTGTTTTCTCTTTTCGCATTTGGTTGACCAAATCTTTTTTGTGTATCGGTATTAGCAAAGTTTGTGCTTTTATCTTGATTTACTTGTTTAACAATAACATAATCATCTTTAAAGAGATCTGGCACGACGTTGCCGGGAAAAATACCTTTTGGTTTTAAGTCTTTATTTATGCCTGTTCTTTTGACTGTAATAATTGGTAATATAAAGGCGCCGTCATTTTGGCGAAGTTCTTTTTTATTTTTGATCTGGAAAGATCTTTCACCAGAAACCCAAATAACGGGAGTTTTTGTGCGACCTCTGTTGGTTGTGGTATAAAGGTCCATATTTTCGTCTAGCCATTTATAAACAGCTAAATCAATATTTTCTATTTTTGATGGATCAAGTGGAAATTTTCCGTCGCCTTCTTTTTGAGTTTTCATTTTTTTATTCCGTTAACATTGTGATACCATTACCAAATGGTCCATCTTCGAATATTTCAAATGCGAATGGTGATGTATACCATTTACCATCTTCATTATAATAGAATTTGTTAGCCATCGCAAATGGTGGTGGTTGATAATCTCCAAGAGCAGTTAGATAAATAATACAACCTTTGTAATTTTGTGGATTTTCGTTGTAATCTATAAACTGTGGTAAATCTTGTGAGTTGTTTGCGGCATTAATTTTATTAATTCTGCCTCTACAGCCTTCGACAACATCGCCCATATTTACAATCTGGCCATCTTCTGTCATTTCACGGAAGAGTTCCAATACCTCATCTATTTCTGCTGGGTATTCAAATAATCCCGCTCTTGCGGAAGTACAAGTTGATTGTATTTCAAAACGGTGTTCTGCTTGACCGAACAATTGTCTTGGAAGATTCGCAGTCATTATTTCATAAAAACGACCACCGTAGAATACAAAGTCGCCTTCACGAACATACAGGTTTTGATCTTCTGTCAATCTGCGACGGTGAAAGTTTACAGTTATTTTAGTTTTCTTATCCAAACCAAATGTATCTGTTGCGGTTTCAACGCCATCAAATTTAACAAGAGCGTGAACTCTTACGGGTGGTAAAAAGTTCTTTTCTATTGCCTCGCCATAAACAGGGTGAAAGTTAGTATGTATATAGCTTATAGGAAAATAAAGAAGTGTTTGACCGATAACTCGCTCAATTACTTCATCATTAACTTGTTTAACAAGATCGCGTTCCTTTTCGCCAAGAAACATTGGCGGTGGAGGATTTGATGGCTGTTCCCACTTATTGGCTTTACTATTTTTCTTTCTTGCCATTTTTTAACCTCAACCTGTAAATATAGCTAATGGAACTTTCTCAATTGTCTTCTGGACATTTTCAGTAATACCGGCAGTTTGTTCTGCTAGTTTATCGTATGTCATCTCAGCTAGGATTGTCTTCATCTCTTCTCTCAAAGCTGCCATTTCTTCTTTTGCTTGCGATAAAAGGGCATCGGCGTTCAATGTGACATTTTCACCTGGAATTGGAACTGTGCTAAATTTACCACGAATTTGTCCAAGCATTTCTTTACAGATTGCGAGAGCAAAACGACGAATCCACTGCTTACCAATTGAGTTGATGTTTTCATAAGGTATATTAGCAAATGGTAATGTATTCATATTATTTACACCATTTGCTCTATCACTTTGCGAAGAAGCTGACCCGCTTGGACCAGCATCACCATAATCGAATGGACCTTGTGGAATTGTAAATTCAATCCAAATGTTTCTAAGATCCATTAATGCTGGAGCTGGAAACATTCTTATTTTGTTATTTCTAATCTCATAAGAATAATGAGAGATACGAGTATAAATATTGTCTTCATAAGCCATTGCCTGCATTTTATTATGCCAAGCCGGAATTACTTCAAATGTGCTATCATCAGCATATTGACCATAGGTGCTTAAATTACCTACGGTATTTATACCACCGTAATAACCATAAAATCTCCACATTGCTCTTGGTGATTTGTAATATACTTTTTTAACTTCTACTTTCTTATCAATCAAGCCAGCAAAAGGACAGCCGGGTTGCTGACTGGCTGTAACTAATGCTTTTTGAATATCATAATCTTGTTGTTCTTCGATAATTGGTATAGAAGCGGAGAATACTGTTAAGTTACCACCAACGGCAACCATCTCCGACGTTTTGGTCATAACTTCTTTCGCATAACCGATATCAAAAGATGGTAGCATTAATTGTGGATTTTGACCAGAAAGAGTACTGCCACTAGCAAATTCGCCATCACTATTAAAAGTGCCTGTTGGAGCACCAAGAGCACTAGCCATTACGTTTCTTGATTGGTGAACGTTAATAATATAACTGTATTCTAAAACAGCCGATTCGTATGCCGCATAAACGTTTTGTTCAGTTAATTCAATATCTAAAACATCGCCACCTAACATTTTGTAGGTATAGGCAACCTGATCAACAGCGCCAGTTACGAAATCAGCATTACTGGCATAAACACCGAATGGTAAACTAGCAGTAACACGACTTAATGTGCCAACCGCTGGTAATACAATTGCGCTTATTTGACTTTTTGGTGCTAATACAGGTAATGCCATCTCATTATAACTCCTAAGTTATTTAATAAATAGTTCCTATATATGTCTTAATCAAAATAAGAAACCCGCCATTTCTGGCGGGTTTTGTTATTTATAATGCACCTGGTGGTGTAAAATTGGTTGTATATCTTCCAGTACCTTTAGTTATTCTTAAATCATCAATATATCCACTAAAATCTGCCAAATTACCTTTTCCTATTCTAAATCCATCCAAGCCAGGATTTGAATATGTGTAATTTTTTATATCTGTAAATGAATTTTGTAATATTCCATCAAAATATATTTTTACATTATTTGAATTTCTACTAATAGCTACATGATGCCATTTATTATCTAAAATAGAAGAACATGAAACAGCCCATAAATTTGTTGAATTATAAGAATCATTCCATCTTAAATCAGAATTTTGTATTAGCAATCCCCAAAATGTACCACCAGATAACTTTGCTGGGTTCATTATATTTCCATTGGATGAACTTGATTTTATCCAAAACTCAACTGTAAAATCTCCTGTTCCAAATGCAAAAGCAGAACTGGTAGAAGAGTCAATGTCCAAATAATCTCCATTTCCATCAAAATATAAACTTGAACCACCAAATTTGCTTTGAGCGGTGTTTATTACAGCATTTCCATTTGCTGTTACAAAAAAATTGTTATTACTACTGTCAACAATATTTGTACTACCATTTGTTGCATTACCTTTTAATAGCAATGTAACATTTGTAAAATATGGTTCTGAATTTTCTGCTTGTGATTCACTATAAAAAAACATTATAATATCTCCTGTTCAAAGTTGAACTTAATAATAGATATAATTAGTTTTAATAATTTTAAAAAAGAAACCCACCATTGCTGGCGGGTTCTTTGTGTATCTATTATAATGAACCGGGCGGAGTAAAGTTAGCAGTATATAATGCGACATTTTTGGTGATTCTAAAATCATCTAGATATCCTTTATACCAGCCTTGTGGACCATACGTTGAAGCATCTTGCCAGTATCCACCTATTGTTGGTGCGTGTGATGGATCAGAATCAAACGAACGTGTCCAACCAGTAATTGTATTTTCCAAGACACCATTAAGGAAGATTCTTATAGTAGAATTCTGTCTTGTAATTGCTATATGACTCCAAGTACCAAATGGAATATTGGAAACTGTATTATATTGTAAATTTGCTACTCTATGATAAAAGCCAAATTTTCCATTAGAAAATCTAAATAGATATCTGTTTGTAGCACTTGTTGTGGCGCCATAGCTTGCATATATTATTTTACTTGTTAAACTGGATGAAATTGGATTACACCAGAATTCAAGAGTCCAATCGGAATTACCGAGATTTAATGGAGGATAGTTAACAGCGGAACCGGTTCCAACGTTCAACAAATCAGTAGAACCATTAAAATACAAGCTTGAACTACCATACTTACTTTGGTTAGAACTAATGCTGGCACTTCCTACGGTAGTAACAAGAACACCATTTGGACCACTATCAGACATGTATATCTGACCACCAAGTCCGTATGTATAGGCATCACCTTTTAGTAAAACAGAAGTATCACCATAATATACTGGCATACCATCGCCACTTATATTTATTGATTTATTCGTGCCTCCGGAGGAACTTAATGTTAGAACTGCTGATTTAGAACCGGTTGTTGTTGGCGCAAATGTGCCAGAAATTGTTTGCGTACCACCGGCTGTTATATTAAACGAGCTTGGAGAGAAGCTAAATTGATTTGAATTATTACTTAATGTGACTGCTTCTGTTCCACCTAAACCACTTGCTGCTACAGTAAATGTATTTGAACTGGTTTTATTGATTTCGGTTTGCGCAAAATTTAGAGCACCAATACTAAATCCTATTTCAAGTGGTCTATAAATACCAGAACCTGTTAATGAAACATTCTTAACGCTACCGCCAGATGAAGATAACGTTAATAAGCCAAGTTTAGAACCAGTTGAATTTGGTGTAAAGTATGTTGTAACCAACTGATTTGAGCCACCAGTTAAACTAAACGAACTTGGTGAAAAATCAAACTGATTAGAATTATCACTTAATACAACGGTTTCAACCGCACCGACTCCTCCGGCGGAAACCGTGAGTGTTGCTGATGAAGTTTCATTAACATAACCATTTCCAAAATTAATTTGTCCAACACTTGAAGTTAATACAAGTGCTCTATAAATACCAGAACCTGTTAAGGCAATATTCTTTGTGCTTCCACCAGATGAACTCAAAGTCAAAGTAGCATTCTTTGTGCCTGAACTACTTGGTGTAAATTTAGCAGTAACAGTTTGGCTTGAACCACCACCGATCAAACTAAATGAACTTGGCGAGAAATCAAACTGATTAGAATTATCACTTAATGTAACAGTTTCTATTCCGCCAATACCGCCGGCTGATACTGTAAATGTTGCTGATGCTGTTTCATTAACATATCCACTACCAATATTAAGACCGTTAACGCTTGAAGTTAATACAAGTGGTCTATACAGAGCAGAACCATTTAGTGATACGTGCGCCACATCACCACCGCTAGCTGATAATGTTAATAAGCCAAGCTTTGAACCACCGGAAGTTGGTGTAAAGTATACTGTGACAGCTTGTGTTTGATTTGTTCCAGTCATACTAAATGAGCTTGGTGAGAAATCAAATTGATCTGAATCATCAGCAAGGAGCACTATATCTTGAACTCGGCCACCAGCAGAAACTGTAAATGTCGCACTCGATGTTTCATTTACGTAGGCACTGCCAAGATCAAGTATTCCAGCACTTGAAGTTATTATAAGTGGGTCAGCAACACATGTAGCGGCCAAACTTATTTTTTTTGTACTACCACCGACGGCTGATACAAAAATACTGCCTGTTTTTATACCCCAGCTTGTAGGATTAAATGTTACAGTAATAACTTGATTTGTAACACCAGGAGTCATCGTAAAAGATGATGGCGAAAAACTAAACTGATCAGTATCGCCTACTAGTGTTACTGGTTCTATTGAAATTATATTTGGCGCTGCGCCGGCAGTTAAAACAAACGTTGCTTGACTGCTGGAGCCAATACCGACTGAATCAAGAGCCAAAGAATTCTTGCTTGACGTTAATGCCAGCATTACAAAACTTTGAGTATTATAGTTTTGTTGCTGTGAATTATCATCTGGTTCTGCGTAAAAAAACATTTTTTAATCCTCCAAGATTAAGTTACGTAATAAATAGTTTCAAATACTCTTAAAAAGAAAATGCCCGCTTTCGCGGGCACTCTCTATCTGGCTTTATGCTGCCAGTTTAGTTATCAACCCAAGAGGTCTTCAACGACAACTAGGCCGAACATGTCTGGACGAACCATCTTCTTAGCGTAACGGGTCATAACGCCCTTACGTGGTACGAAGTCTTCTGTACCGAAAATGGTTGGTGTGACTTGGAGTGGTACGTATGGAGCGTAGACATAGCCACTTTCCAAGAATTGTGTACCACGACGACCAACTAGCAACAAGTTGCGTGGGAAGTATGGGTCAACCATGACGTCCCATTTCTTGCTGAGTGAGCCGACCTTAACAGCACCAGCTGTGCCCTTGGCTTCATCTGGAACAACACCTGAAGCACGGAAGCCAGCAGTCATTTCGAGGATACTGGCAACTTCTGGTGAAGTTACGATGAAGTTAGCACCACCACGTAGTGTCTTACGGTGGATTTGAGCACTTAGGTCGTTAACGGTTTCGAGTAGTGTTTCGTACCACATTGAAACGTTACCGGTGAAGTCAGCACCCAATTGTAGTTCATTGGCTGTGCCGCCGTTAATTGGAGCGCCAGTTGCTTTGTTTAGGAAGCGACCTGGACGACGTGACCAGTGGTAAACACCGGCTGTAGCACCTTTAACGAGGTCTTCTAGAACTTCTTGATCAATTTCAAGAGCGATGTGTTCGCTCATGATGCTTGTCAATTCAACTTCGGCATCGAGGTTGTGGTAAGCATTTAGATCTTGACCGAGTTCTGGTGTCCACTTGACTTTGAGCTTCTTGGTTTTGGCGCTGACTGATACTGAATCGATCTTGACGTCGATTTCTGGAATATCAGCATTACCTTCAAGTGCCCATTGTGCTGTACCACGGATTGAACCGAGGCCACTTGATACCAAGTGATCGTCAGCTGGGAAGGTGACGGTCTTTGTACCGGTTGTTAGTTCTGTTAGTAGAGCACCGACAACGCCTAGACTGTTTGCTTTAAATACTAGACGTAAGTGGGTGTATAAGTCACCAGCTGCATTAGCACCGGTGGAATCGCACTTGGCTGTCAAACGACGAACTTGTGTACCATTTGTGACTGCGCTTGAAACTTTAACAGCGACTAGATCGCTTCTGTTAAGAGGAGCACCACCAGCTTCTAGTGAAGCTACTGGAACAACAACGACGACACAGGCATCAGAACCTGAAACTAGGTCTGGGTCAAAACGTAGAGCGCGATCCAGATCTGGATCGGCACCAACTGTATTACCGCCACCGACGAATGTGGCAGATGATAGTGAGGCAGTGACTGAACCAGTGGCACTGCTGTAACCGTTGTTCAAGCTGTAGAATGATTTTTCAAGGTTTTTACCTGTCAAATCAACGCCGCCTGTGATTTGGCTAGCTAGACGACCACCACCGAATACTGAATCACCAGCTTCTGAACCTAAACGACTGCCACTGACTTTGAAGTCGAGGAAGAAGATTAGACCGCTTGGTAGACTCATTGGTTGAACTGAAACGAGTTCGTTAGCAATTAAGCTACCGAATACACGACGAACGATTGGGAATGCTACGGCAGCGAAACCTTCGACGTCACCAGCACTCATGGCACTACTTTCTTTGAGTAGTTGCTTGGCTTGGTTTTCTAGTAGAACGGCCATACCGTTCTTTTGACTTTCATCTTTTAGACCTTCTAATAGACCGGTCTTTTCCCACTTAGCACGTAGAGCGGCACCTTCTTTTGAAAGGTCACGGTCAACGATATTTTCTGTTAAACGCTTCAAAATTGACATTGTAATTCTCCTTAAATGAATTTAAATACTATTTCTTGATACCGGCAAGCTTGCTCCATCTATCAAAAGCTGGAGTATTTGCTGGTTCTTCTTTTTCACGTGAACGAATACTAAAACCGCTATTTCTTGTAACAGCTTCGCTAAGTGATTTTGGTTTGCTAGTTTTAGCTGAACCCACTGTGCTTTGAAGTGTTTCAAATATGATTTTAACTTCGTCAACAGAATCAGCTTTGGAAATAGCTTCGACAATTGTAGATTTTTGTCGCTCATTCAAGGAGACGCTACTTAATGCTTGATTCTTGTAATATAACTTAGCATTTTGAACATTGATTTGTTCAATCTGCTTTGCAAATTCTAATGCACTTGCTTGCATTTCTTGATGTTCTTTACGCAAACGTGCATTTTCTTCTGTTAGAAGTCTGTTCTGTGATTGAACTTTTTTATGTTCTTCTAACAGTTGTGAAGTCTTTTCTGCTAATACGCGAGCTTCGTTTAATTGTGTCTTTGAAGCTTGTGGCTTCTTGCTTTCGCGTAATTGGCTTGACATTAGTTCTTTTGCTATTTTAGCAGCAATTGAAGCAATTTGTTCATCTGATTTTGTATCTTTTATTGCTTCTATGGCAACATCACCATCAATTTGGACTTTTTCTGAACTTAGACGATCTGTATAACGACCATCTTCTTGTAGTTCTTCTTCTTGTTTTTGTTGTTTCTTACCGGCACGTAGAGCAGCAAAATCAGCGGCTGTTAATTTGCCTTTTGGTTCAGCAACATCTAATTTCTTTTGGCCTGGTGTCAATTCTTCTTCCCATTTTGCTTCTTTGAAAAGATCTTCGTCTTCAAGAAGGCTGTTGATCAATTCTTCGTCAAGTTCAATTTCTTCATCAACAATTTGTTCTTGAAGTGCTGGCTCAGTTTCCTCTTCTTTTGGTGGAACTTCTGGGGCAACATTAGCATTGACGTCTGGAGCTACTGTGGCTTCTTCTGCTGGTGTCATTGGGGCAGCTAATGGTTGTGACATATCATTTGACATACCACTTCCTGAATCAACTGATGACATAGCTTTTTGTAAATCAGCAAAATCGATTTCGATTACTTTTTGATTATCTGGGCATGGGCATAGATCCATACCATTTGTGGCAGCCATTGGTATTTGACCATCTAGTGAGCCGACGGCCTGTGGAACAGCAGAAGGATCACCTGAAAGTGCGTCCATATCTGGATCCAACATTGCTTCATCTTCTTGTTCTAAGAGAAGACTTTCTAGTGCTTTTTTAACTTCTGGATTGTATTTTTCCAACACAGCTTCTTGGGCACTTTTTAAAGCAGCTTCTTTAAGTGCTTTTGCATCAACAATTGCTTCTTCTAACAAATTTGACATTATCTTCTCCCAAATTCAAAAAATAAATATAGATTTTCAATATAACTAGTAGTGTAGTTTCACAAAATGCCGTTTAATGCTTATTAATCATACATTTTCTGAATCAAGATTTGTTAATCATACACTTTATTAAATTACTGACACCAGTTGCGTCTTCAAGAGCCTGACCAATAATAATTCCGGTCAAATCTCTTTTGAATCCCCAACGCTTTGTCTTGACAGCTTTTGCGTGACCGGGTATATTGCTTGTACAAATAAAATCACCACGTTTTACATCACCTGTAACAAGCACTTTTTCTGCTCCAAAAACAACCGGCTCACTTTTATTGTCTTTTGCGACACCCATAACTAATGAATCTTCTTCTTTTGAACACGGCTCTAAACCATTTTCGCCCCACACAAGAACAGTTCCATCAACACATTCCGAAATAGAAGGTGTTGAAAGACCATATTCGAATATAGCACCAACAGTTGTTTGTAGAGCATAAATATCCTTCCAACGAGCAGTAGGACTACCCAATTCAGTAATACCATTTCCGTTTGGAGACAAATTACCAGTTATTGCCACAGAGCCACTAAAGCTTACTGTTCCATTATCTAATAACTTGTGAATTACGGTGGTGCCTTTATGTACGGCAATACCTTTAGATGCCATTATTAACCTCTACAATACTATAAATATTGCTATATCATAAAAAAAGCAATATTTAAGCAAAAAAAGAAGGGCTGACCAGCAGCCCTTCTTAAACCAACCTAAATTAGTTTAAATCAGCCTACGTAGAATGGTGCGTCGAACCAAACACCACCCTGACGGAAGTACCAGCAGCCACCACGTGGGAAGGCACTGGAATTGTCATCGGTTGCGTCGGTGAGATAGAACATATCACCATCTTGTGCTGAACGAGCAGCAGCTTGGGCGCGTGTCATCTTGACAGAGACTGCGCCTTGTGCTACACTCATATCACCACTTGTTACTGTCATTCCGCCAGCAACTGAAGCACCACCAACAACACTTAGACCAGCACTTGCTGAAACCACGTTTGCTGAGAGTGTACCAGTGATACTGACTGAATCTTTGAGTGAAACAGTTACAACGCCGGCAGCACTTGCGACACCAATATTACTTGAGCCAGTGATTGTGAATGAACCGCTCTTGGCGAGAACACTCATACCATTGACTTGGAATGCTGATGCGTCAATTTGTGCTTGTAGACCTGCTTCTACACCGAGAGCACGAGCTTTTTCAGCAGCAAGGTTGCCACTGATTGTGTTTTCTGCGCCGGTTGCTCTTGAAATTTCAGCAGCCAATGCAGCACTATTTGATGCTGTGTAGGTACTGAAATCTGAACGCATGTTGCTTGCTGTACTGTTGATGGCAACAATAGCTGAAGCTAGAGCGTTATCATTTGTTAGGTCGATGCTGTTAACAAAATTAACAACTTCTTTGAAGCTGTCAAGATCAACACTTGAACCAGATAGAATTGCGTCAATTCTGCCTTTTTCAACGTTGATAGCACCTTGTAGGGCGCTTTCAGCAGCAGCTGCGCGATCTTTTTCTGCAACGATTGCGTTACTTGAGCTTAAAGCTAGTTCGTCAATACGACCACCCAAAGCAACTTCTGCAGCTTTTGCGCGTGTTTCTTCTGCATCAACATCGGCTGCGCGAGCAGTTGCTTCTGCAGCAATAGCAATTGATAGAGCGGCTTCAGCTGTTTGTGCTCTTGAAGCTTCATCTGCAATATCTTCAGCTAAACCTTGTTCAGCAGCTGTTGCGCGGGTTGTTTCAGCTGCAAGGGCACCTGAAAGTGTACCGGAAAGACTTGCATCTGCTGCTGCCCATGCTAATGCATCGGCTGCATCTCGTGCATCGATGTATGTCTTTAGTGAACTTGAAAGATCATTGTTTGCTGTTGTTTGAGCTGTGTTGATGCCATCAACGTAACTCTTCAATGAACTTGAAACTGAATTCAAGTTTGATTGTACTGCTGCATCACCTGCAATACGTGCCGCACGTTCGGTTGCTAATGAACCAGAAACTGAACCTGAAACTGTATCAAGATTTGCTTGTACTGCTGCGTCACCGGCGATGCGGGCTGCAACTTCAGTTGCTAGTGAACTTGAAACACTGTTTGATAGACTTGTAACAGCTGTTCCACGATCTGAAATTTCTGCTGCTAATGCGCCACTTAGAACTGCTACTCTTTTTGTTAAGTCAACAGCTGCTGCACCATCACCATCCAAGAAATCAGCGATTTCTTTAATACTGTTTAGTGAAGCTGTGATTGTTGCTAGAGTTTGACCGTCACCAATTACTGCTTGAACGGTTGTTTCTAGAGTGCCAACACGAGTATTGAAAGCACCAGATAGAGCTGTATTTGCTGCTGTTTGTGCTGCGTCAATACCATCAACATAACTCTTGACTGAGCTTGAAAGAGCTGTTCTTGCAGCTGCTTCAGCTTGATCTTGAGTGTCGATGTATGATTTTAATGAACCACTTTGTGAACTAGCGGAATTTTTTAATTCAACTAAGATACCACCGAGTGTTGTGTTGGTGAATTCGCCACCAACGTTGCCAACTAGAACGCTGTTGGCTGATGCGGTCATTTGACCGGTTACATTAACGTTACCGCTAACTGTAACTTGTGCTGGATTTGCAGCTGTACCAAGTACAACTGTACCATCTTGCATTAATTTGTGGACTACTGCGGAGCCACTAAATACTGCTAAACCTTTTTTCATTTTATATCTCCTAAAATAAGTTAAAGATCTTCTGTACTGTACATGGTACAAATACAAAAGTCTCGATTACATATAATTAGTTTCAAATTTTTTTAAAAATGCTAAGTAGTGTCTTGCTTTTCTAAAGTACCATATAAGATTGTCGTCGAGAAAAAACAAAGCGTGGCATTTCTGCCACACTTCATTTAACTTATTTAGGAGTATCTAACAAATCTAACAAATCTGAAAACTTGGTCAATCTTTTTCTGAAGCTTGTTGTTCTTTAAGCTTCTTCATCACCCGCTTTCTTCTGCGTTTTTCTTCATTCCTTTTGACCGAAGGCTTTTTAAAATATTTTCTTTCTTGAATTTCATCTAGCAAACCACTTTTCTTAACCTTGTTAAGAAAGCGTTTAATAGCAGCTTCAACATTTTCATCTCTGCCTACTTTTACTGCAGTCATTTCTTTGTACCTTTCATAAATGCTTGTGTAAACTTTGGATTTAACAAGCCACTAATATCGACACCAGAATCATTTGGGGCTATTCCTGATAGTGGATTAGCTGGACCAGATTGAACAGGTTCATCTGGTATAGTATCGCTGATCCCTTCAAAAATGTTAACACCCTTATACGCTGTTCTGCCAATATTATCTAACAATTCTTTATTATTGCTTACAACTTTTTTAGCTTGTGATCTTTTTAGGATCTCGCGCATATGTGAGTCTTCATCCAATTCTTGTTGTTCTTCCAAGAATTGAGCTTTTTGTTGTTTAGCGGGCTGCTTACTTTCTACTATAACTGGCTGTAAGCCTTTTACCACTTCGCTAATAACCTGAGATAATAATCCACTTTCTAAAAGAATGGCTTGAATGTTTTCATTAACGCATTCCTTTACAATTGGATTTATTAAATCTTTTAATTCGTTCCTTTTCATCTCAACCTCGTTTCATTCTATTATATCATTAAGAAGTCGTACTAGTTTATCACTTTTTGTTAGTGATGCTGCTTTTTTTGCTTCACTTAAATTCAAGAAAGCACCTTTGGTCGAGGGCTCAGAAACAATATCAAAACAAATTAACTGTAAATCGTCTTCTACAATTGTTTTACCTTGTGATTCTCTAACTGAACCAAGAGCTCTTGAAGAAATACCAAGTGTAACACCATTACTAATAAGTGCTTTTAAGATATTGCCTGCTGGTGTATCTAGGATTTTTAATTTACCCATTACATCTTTGCCATTCCACCAAACATCTGTAACGATGTGTGAAACGTTTTTAAGATTGATTACTGAATCATCTGGATGATCTAGCTCACCAACAGCGCGATTTTGGGCAATTAGATTTTTATAATTCTCTACTTCTCTGCGAAGAGTTTGTTCTGGATAAACACGGCCATTTCCATTTTCTGCGTCTGCTCGTTGCATGACACCAGTTAGGAAAAATGCTTTATTTTCACGAACTTGAACTTTTTCACTTTCGGTAAGAAAGTCTTCACATTTTCCACCATCACATAGTTGGTAGAATTCTCTTAAAACATATTTGCTCATTTTGTTTTACCTGTTAGGAAATTATAAATTTCTTCTATAATGGCTTCTTGAAGAGATTCGCCAAGTCTACCGCCGGCTTTCATCATTCCTTTTTGTAGTGGCACTGTTGTCCCTTTTTTAACTGGCTGTTTTTTTGTTGTTTTTCTTTTTACTGTCTTTTGCTTTCCGATTCCCATAAGAGCTAGCAATTCATCTTTTTCGCCAGCGGTCGCTTTTCCAGAATCAAATTTTTGTTTAAGTTGTGCGGCTCGATCAGCACTTGTTTTTGCTACTTCTTTTGCTGCCTCTGGATTTGGAGCGTCTTCTACTGGGGGGAGAAAATTAATTTTAGCTTTCTTCGTTTTTACTTCCATTCCGGGCACCAAATCTGGTATTTCTTGTTTTTGTGCCGCTGTTGATGGCTCTTCTTTGTTGGGTGTTGAGCCAACAATCATATCATCACTAACCTCTGTTTCTGGCTCTGCTTGCTTTTGAGTTGACGCAGCAGCAGATGCCTGAGCAGGTACGTTTAAACCGAGATCTTGTAATTGTTTTCTTGCTTGTTCGTTTTTGCTCATTTGAAAGATAAAGTGATCAACGTCTTTTTCATCAATCTTTTTATCTTTCATTAATTTTAACAATTGACTTTCGTAAGCCTCTTGTAGAGGATTAGCTGAAAAGAGCATTTTACCTAAATCGCTGTCTTTAACTAATTTGCTATCTCTATTCATTTGAATAAAGTCGGCAACTAGTTGTAGTTTCTTATTAAAATCTAATGGTTTTTGGCCATCTTTTGAGGCGCCTTTTTGAGATGCTTTTACATATTCTGCGCCTTTATTAAATTTGTCACTAAATTTATTAAACCAGTCTGAGACTGCGCCTTCTTCTTGAATGCTTTCTTGTAGCATTTGTTGTACAACTAACTTTTTAATATCTTCACGATTTATGGTCACAGAAATACTCCTATTCAACTATTCAAAAAATAAATAGTTGAATTTATATCAAATACGTTAAGTTTTGTTGATTTTACGCCTCACGACGATTAAAAAAGTGCAGCGGCAAGCTGCACCCGTTAACTACCTTTGCAGCATCTGCGGCAAACAGGTAGGAACCATTTAATTGTAACTAACGAGTTCATAGCTTACTCCTTTGAAAATTTAATCCCCTCATCGGAGACTGTCTTATCTAATAAATAGGATGTGCCAGAACTTATACATCCCAGCAAGAAACCTGTGATAAGTGAATTATCAAAATAGTAAAGATTTGTTAATGGTTTAATACACCAAAGAAACAGGCCAACCCAAAATCCCGTACACATAGAGCAGGATAATAGTTCGCCAAAGAATCCAGTTTTTGGTCTTATCTTATCAAATATCTTACCGTAACACAATATCTGGGTCAAACCATAAGATATAAGAATAAAAATTAATAAATTCATCTGCGTCGAGCTTTCGGTTTTTCTGAAATGCGATTGGCATGTGACTTGTTAGTACCTTGTGAGTCCTGTGAATCACCGCCACGTTTTGATTTTATTGCTCTTCGTTGTTTTCTGTTAAGCTTTTGTTCTTTTTGTTCTTCTTGAACAGGTTGTTCTTTTACCTGCTCTTCGGCGTTTTCTTCCTGCATATAATCACCACCAACCACCAAGATATCTTCTGCTTTGATATTTAGGAATAGAACCTTTTTCTGGTTCTTGTGGGACTTCACCAAGTTCTGTTGAATCTTCATCAGTTGGATCGGTCATATATTTATCAAATTCTTCATCATATTTCTTGTCGAATTCAAGTGACGGACGTTGTTCATCGATCCAAGTGCTTATATTCAACAATACTAGTTGATCTAATGGAACACCAGTATCTTTTGGTGTCAAAATGGTTCCTTCAATAGAACCAAATACGTTGCCACCTTTAATACTTTCTGGTGCCACGATTCCTCTTCTAGAAAGGAAGTCGAATAGTTTGTCTTGTGTTGCGTAAACAAGATCGCTGTGGGCTATTTTTTGCTTTTCGCTATATGGAAATGTTACAATCTTTTTCTTTTCTGGCATCAAAACAATGTCAATATAGTGGTGATCGTAAATATAATAATTTCCATCCAAGGTTTTACGAATATTGAGTTTAACGCCCAACTTACCATCTGGTTTTTGTTGAACTTTTGATTCTGGCTGAGAATCTTTTTGTTCTTCGCTATTTGTTTCTTCGCCAACTTTAACTGTTAAAGCCATTATCTGGTTGCCTCATTAATAAAGCTTTGGATTTTAAGAACATCAGTCAACATTTGGTGATCAACTGGTCTTTTCTTGAAATCTTCTAGCTTCTCAGCTAGTTTGTTTGTTTTCTCGGCAAGAAGTTTGTTATTAATAAATTCTTCTGTTTTAAGAACTTCGGTAACTTTTTGTTTTAATCTACCGATTTCTTCATTTAAATATACTTTTAAACCAACACCATCATCGGTGCCAGACATAACATAATAAGAAAGTAGTTCTTTTTGTTCTTTTAACAAATTATTACCATACTTTTCGTTGAACTTCTTAGCAAATGAAGTATAAACAATACTATCTACTGACTGCATATTTTTGTTTGATACTTCTTCTTTCTTTGTTACCAAAGATTCTACCAAGGTTTGTTCTAACAATACACGCTCTTTAATTGGAGCTGTTTTGTTAAAAATTTGATAAATGGTGGCTAGATTTTTATAATCTGGCAAGAAGTTATTAAATACGCCTGGATTCAGTTCTTTGTTGATTGTATTAATCAGCTTTGTTTGTTCATCGTATATTTGTTCCTGATCTAAATCAGAGTGTAATCTAACGACTTCCTGAACGAGTCTTTCCGCAAACTTATTATCCAAATTAGCACTTTCGTGAAGAACAGAATATAGTTGAAGTTCTTTTTGAAGAATAGACTCACTATTAAAGAACTTCTTACAAATACCAACTATTTTGGCTTTTGTATCGCTGTCCTTATTGACAATAGCTCTTGTCAACTCTTTTGTGAGACTCTCATATAAGAAAGCCGTATTGCGTTTCTTATTGTGCTTTAGTTTGCTTCTTGGTTGCATCTTTCTTCTCCAATTCACTAATTAGATCCTTAATTCTCTTATTGTTTTCTAGAATAAGTTTTTCCTCATTCTTATCATGATTAGGCGATTCGTGTTCAACACTTTCTTCAAATGGCACCTTGGCTAAACTACGCATATCGGACAAGCCTTTAAATGTATTTCTAACAGTATTTGAAGCAAGGTTGATATTTCCCATTGATTTCATATGCTGCATACGGCCACTTCGTGAATCCGAAGTAACTGGCTCATACCATTTACCTTTTGAATTCGAAGTTGTTGTTGAACCATCGGTAGCTTTATATTTAATTGATACCACTTTGTCATCGCTTCTTCTGGCGGGGGGCGCAACAAGTAGTGGCCCACCTTCTGTGCCGCCTTCTGGTGAACTTTCGCCACCTTCACCGCCAGTTTCAGCACCACCTTCACCTTCGCCTTCTGGGGGCGTTTCAGTAGCAGTTTCTTCACCTTCTGGTGGAGTTTCAGCACCACCACTTTCTTCTGGTGCGAAGTCTGATAATTCACCACCGCCAGTGCTTTCGGTTTCAACTGCTTCTGCTTCTCTATCAAGCATTGTGCTGAATTTGCGGTCATAGAATAGTTCACGTTGATTACGTAGGAAGTCTTCTTCACTCATACCAAATAGGTTCTTGGCAATCCAGCGTTTGCTGAAAAAGTTTTCAGTGGCTGAACCAGCAACGTCGAATTTGGTTTTCCAATGTTCTAGTTCTTGTAGCTCGGCAATCTTTGATGGATTGTTAAGTGATAGTTTGTGGCCCAGTAGATCATCACCACGATAGCCAAGAACATATAAATGGATAACACCAATTTTTTCTAGTTCACTAATGACTGAACGTTGTAATCTTTGAATTGTTCTTGCGAATCTTACATCCTTTTGTGAAAGAGTTGTTTTATCTTCTTCTCCACCTTCACCACGAGCAAGATAGCTTTGTGGGATCTTGATGGCTGAGAATAGTTTATCTCTTAGATATTTAACGTCTTCGATATCGCCAGTATAAGTGCCACCTGGAAGGCTTTCAATCTTTGTATTTGATGTAGCACCACGAACTGGTAAGAAGTAATCTTCTTCAATACTCATTGGATTATAGCGCAAGTCAACACGACCTGTTTTATCATCAACGATTTGGTTACGTTTCATTGTTGAAACGATCTTTTGCATGTACTGTTCAACATCATTTGGATCAATATTGCCAACGTCAATATAAAATACACGACGTTCTGGTGAACGAACAATACGGTATGCCATCATGGCATCTTCTAGAAGAGTTAATTGACGCCAAATACGGCGTGCTGGTTCTAGAATTGATGTGCCATATGGAGCATAACGGTCATTTCCAAGAATACGGAAATGGGCTAATTGCCAATTTTCGAATGTCATACCACCGGTATTCCATTGGAACTGGACATAATTAGGATTTGTTTCATCCTGACCTTCCAATCTTTCTACTTCGTGTGGTGGAAGACCAATTACATTTTTAATACCTAGTTCTTCATCTATATCGAGATATAGGAAGAAGTCACCGTATTTACACATATTACGGCACCAGCCAAATAGGTTAAATTCAAGGTTGAGGATATTATGATAAAGATTGTTTAGAATATTTTTAATTTCTTCGTTATCGCAATCAATACGCAACATCTTTTGGAGTTGGCTCCAAGTTGTCATTTCATCAGCATAGATATCCATTGCTGACGCAATTTCTGGTGTAAATTCCATTTGATCGAATTCGGCATAACGTTCACCACGATTATGATTCTTCATCATATTCGTATGAATAAATTCAAATGGATTGTAATCGGTCTTTTGGAAAGCTTTTCCAGAAGCTGATTTAAAGCTGTATTTATCTAGCTCTTTACGCTTTTCTTGACGATAAAACTGCGCTCTTTTATTAACAATTGGTCCAGATAAGAGACGTGTTAGTCTCCTGAAAAGATTTGATTCTGGATTTCTTGTATTCTTACCTGACGGTGCGTTTCTATTGTTTGCTGGCATTTATTTATCCCTTGATTAACCAATTTAGTTCTTGATATTTTTTAACTATATCTTCTTTGAATGGATCTAAAGCTTCGTTCCTCTTGTATCCCTGCTGGTCTGGAAGAAGCGTATTGATTTTCGAATTGGCCTTCATCATAGACGTTAACAACGCTTTTGTATAGGCTGCTTCTCGTTTATTCGCATTCAAAGCCGTATCTCTTACCCAACAGCAAATAGCTATCGACATTACCAAGTCATCGTGATAGCCACGCATTGCTTCTGGTCTGCCATTATTCCAAACGAATGTTTCAAGCTCTTGATACAAGCGTCCGGATTTGATATTAATTACCTTATTGCGAATAAATTCTTCCATTTTCGCAATAATAAGAGGTCTTGTTTTTGAAGTAGTAGAAAAACCTGGAACAACACCGTTTTGAACTTCTGCTGTCATAGCTTCTACATATTCGTGACTGCTCTTTGTTGAGTAATACAGATTTGGATAATCCATATCAATTAATTTTTCTAATATATTGTAGCCAACGTTATTGTTCTCAACAACCATCAAGGCATTGCCGTATTCTCTGCCAACTGAATTAAGCATCGAGGCAAACATATCAAGAGCCGGCTTTCCTTGGTATTCAGCAACCTGTTCCATTGTTTCTAATTTAATAACATGAAATACTGAATTGTCGCCACCATCGCCTCTCGCAACGTCAGCAATAATCATATAAGAATTACCATTTTGTGGTTCTTCCCATATCCAATAATTTCTATCGAAACCTGTTCGATATTTTGGTTCAAGAATTATTTCTTTAATTGCTGCCATGTTATCTGGGTGAATAACTGTTTCACCAGACATATTAAATGAACATTCAAATTCTTGAGCAATATCTCTGCGAGACATACTCTTTGTTTGTTCTTTAAACCATTCTGGTGTATTATCTGGATGAACATCCCATGGCAATTTTATTGGATAAAAATTGTTTACCTGATTTTCTGCATCAGTATATGTTTTATAAAACCAATTACCAACACCATTTGGTGTTGAAAGTGCGATACAGCGACCACCGGTTGAAATTGTTGGGAAGATACCTGTCCATAATTCTTCCATGTTTTCAACGTGTGCGGCTTCGTCGATAATTAATAGAGATAGTGCTTCTGATCGACCAGCATCACTTTTTGATGTGGTTGAAGCTTTAATGTTTGAACCATTTGATAGTTCGAATGAAGTTTGGTTATCAATTGTTATTTCTGCTATTCTCAACCAATCTGGAATGCTCTTCATCATCTTCTTGACTTTGGCAGCCAAGTTAGCAGCAGTTTTAAATTTGGTTGCCAATACAAGAACCGTCTTTTCACGACGGAATAACATTAGCCAAGTCGCATAACCAGCAACGATTGTAGAAATACCAAGCTGACGAGCTTTTAAAATAACATTGAATCTGTGATCGTTGAAATCAGTCAACAAATCATCTTGATAATCAAATGTTGTAAATGGTATTTGACCCTTCAAAGGGTGTGTAATTTTTACGTAATTTTTTAGGAAATAAATTGGATCATTTCCACATTTACGTATTTCGTCTTTGACGGCTTCTTTTGTTAATTTGTATGCCATAAAATAAAAAACCCAACTAGATTAAATAGTTGGGTTTTTAGCTTAATTTGGGCTATTTTTTATTTCATACCCTGTTTCTTCTTAACATCCATCACACAACTTTCATACTTATCTTTATCTTCTCTTCCAACTTGTGCGGTACAGACTGCCCAAGGATTAACTTTTTTTTCACTTAAAGCGGCTGCTATTTCTTCCGCTATCATTTCTTCTAAATTTTCATCATCGCCCAATTCAACTTCTTCATCTTCTTCTGCGGCTTCTTCTGGTGCCATCTCTTCACTTTGATCAGCCATTTGGCCTTCAAGGAAGTGCTTAACGTCGCCCATCATTGCTGCGCATTTTGTAATCTTTGATTGAACCCAAGCTGGGAGTTGGTCGTCGTTTTCGAGCATATCACGAACTTCTTGACCATACTTGGCAATTTTAAACAACTCACCACGAGCCATTCCACCTTCTTCGTCTGGTTCACCAAACATGTCTGGTGCTGCCTCTTCTTCCATTCTTGGTGCTTGTGAAGCCATTGCCAAAGCTTCCATTTCTTCTTTAAGAATCTGCTTAAAGCGTTCTTCTGTTATTTTAATTTTCATTTCTTTTCCTCCGACTTTTCCTTTTTACGGGTATCGTTTTGTGGTCTTTTGACGCCGGGGAATTCATCTTTATCAATAGCTAACATTTTATCAGCTTTTTTATCGAAAGCTTTCTTTATGCTGTCTTCTTCTTCTTTTGGATCTTCCATTGAGCTAATTTCATAATGGCAAATACCTTTTAAGTTGGTGCGGACCATTGAAACTGCTTCTACTTCATACTGGGTCTTGCCTTTCATTTTTAATGTCAAGGTAGAACCAGTAACTTTCTTAAATTCTTTCTTTAAATAAGCAACTATTTCTTGAATTCTGCCTTCAATTTCTTCTTCTAGCTTATTTTCTAATGCGGCCAACTTGTGTTTAGCCATCATTTGTAGATGATAGGTCACGCACAACATATTTGGACCAGTTACTTTGACAGTAAAGCCGTCAATTGTGCGCATGGTGCGAGGATCAAGAATTTCACTTTCCCGATCTAAACCGGTTTTTAGTGGTTTACCATCACTATCCTTAGCACCGTCATAAGCATTAGCGGTTGCCTGCTTAATGCCTTTTACTAATTCTTCAACAGATATAGTTGCCATTTAAAGATCACTCCCCTTTTCTAGCTTCTTTTACTTCTGAAACTAGTTTACGAACGTCTTTTAGCTTTGCGATGGCTTCTTGTGCTTTTTTACGAACACGAACACCAGCTGAAGCATTGCCGTTATCGAATTTTTCTGCATCACGTAGTGATAATTCTAGTTCTTTTACTAATTCTGCTAGCATTTCACTTACTTTTTTGAGGTCGCCACCCATTTTTCCATCTCTCCTCTCTGTCTTCTACGTATTGTAAATAACAATCATAGCAACAGTCAAATTTCAATAAGTATAAATCATCCTTTGCGTTAAGTAAATACTTTTCACAAACAGAACAATTTTTATTATTCTTCTTGTTAACTAGTTTTTTTGAAATTAAAAATCCATCTTTTTCTACTTTATCTTCATTTTCTTCAACTTTAAATAGCTTTTGAGCATTTTCTTTTGCTTGTTCTTGGTATTCCTTCTCTTTTTCTGGTGTCCAATCCCGTCTTGGATTAGCAATTGCCTCTTCACCGTATTGTTTTTTAATTGCTTGTTCTAGTTTACCAAGATATTCAATACTTTTTTTCGGTTCCATCTATTTCTCCACAAACGGATTTAAATCCTCTGTTAGATAGAGGATCGCATCTACTGTTATTACAGGACTGCCCAACTTGTTAAACGGTAAATTAACTGCCGCACCAACCGCAAAATTTGTTTTTACTGCTGGTGGAACAAAATGGTAATCCAATCCAATACCAAGTCTTGAATTTTGTAGACTACCACCCAATGGATCTGAAACATCTGCTGATACTTTGCCATATATTCCAATGTTAGTATAGTCAACGTATCTACCTAAATTAGCTACTTCAAAACCAATTCCTGGCTGTAAAGCAATATCAAACGTTGCCAATGGTCTAAAAGTAAACACATCAATTAATTTTTTCTGTTTCTCTTCTAATTTCTCGTTCACATAATCAAACTTACTTTCAACAATCGAAACAGCCGAATCTTTAATCGGCTGTCCATCTTTTGTTACTTCTTCAACGGTCACTCTTCTTACTTGAAGGTTCCCAGTTTTATCTTTAAAGACTTCGCCTTTAACTTTTATATTTTGAGAATAGGTAAAGGTTTCATTGTTTTGAACAAAGATATCTGGATCTTCCAGATGAAACCTTTTTAGTGTATCTTGCCAATGATATTCGATGGAGAGCTGTTTGTTTGGTGGTAGACCGGGACAAGCTACAACCGTTCCTGTCCCTGAACTACCGCCTTCTGTTTTACCCTGTAAATTGGCAATTAGTCTATCTTTACTTCTTATCTCTAATTTATATTTCTCTCGTTCTTTCTCAAAATCTGCGTCTTTCTTTGTTAATTCACTTTTATATTGTTCCGTAAGAGCCTTCTGGCTGGTTAATTCGGAGTCAGCCAATCCCAAATCTTCATTTAGTGACTGAATGTCTAATTGATGATTTTTGTTTGTAGCTTCTAGTTGTAGTGATAACGAATGAACTTTCTTTTCTTGCTCCGATAAAGCCGTTGCCAAAAATAATAAAAAAAGAGCCATAATAAAAAAGACGCTAACAGCAAATAAAGCATATAATCTCTTATTTTTTTCCATATTTCTCCACCTGTTCATTACTGAATATTACCGGTACCACTTTTTACCCTTGTATATTGTAGTATAAAATCCATCGCAGCCTGTGAGCCCAAATAGACCATACTCATTTGAACCCACTGTTCACCTGTAATAAAACCAAGAGGAACACCGGCAGTAGCAAATGCCCAAACAAGAAGTTTTCTGCTAATCATCTTGTTTAAACCCCTATCTATAAGGGTATTTTTTAATTCTTGTCTACGTATTTTTGTCATATTAACCTCAAATATTCACCTTGGCAAAACCGCCAGATGATTCAATAATTATCTGTTCATCAACAATGTCTTTTAGGGCATCCAAGTGCGAAATAAGGATAATTGCTTTGAACTGATTCTTAATCATATCAATAATTCTTACGAAACCTTCCATGTTTTCTTCGTCAAGAGCTGTTGCTGGTTCATCCAATACGAACAAATCACCAACTGGCAAATTACTGACTTTGATTAGTGCCAAACGAATTGCGATAGCAGCGATGCTCTTTTCTGCTCCCGAACCCAATTCAATTGGTCTTGGATCATATTTTGGATGACGAATATAGATATCCAGTTTCTTGCCATCGTCCTCGAAAAAGATCTCAAAGTTAACAATGTTGGATAGAATTTTGGCAATCTCTTGATTGATAACTGGAAGTCTTTTCTTGATAATGTCATAAACAATACCGTTGCTATGCATCGTCTTCAAGAACAGATCATAAGCAAGAAACTCATCACGTAAATTAGCTAATTCAACCTTTTCACGTTCAAGAGTTTCTTTTTTATTTACCAATGAACCATGTTCACGATAAAGTTTTTGACTATCACTTTCACAGCCTTCTAGAACAGTTTGAGCAAGAATAATTTTTGAATTAATATCCTTTTGTTGCTCTTTGATTTGTAATAATTGATTCATCCAAGCTTCATTTTCTTGATAAACTTTCTGTAAGTTTTCCAATTCTAAAAGCTGTTGTTGGCAAGAATTGATTGTGTTCTTACCTTTTTCCATTTTTAGATTGAAATCTGAAATTTCTTTGTCAAGAAGATGAAGACTTGAATTTAATTGTTCAAACTTATTGATGTGTTTTAAGGTTTGATCATTCCTGACCTTCTCTTCAACTTCTTTTAAGAGTGTTTCATTCTGTAATAATTCTTTTTCTGTCTCGGGAACAAGTTCACGCTCTTTTGCAGCGTCAACAAGAAACCGACAAGAAAGGAATTCATCACCACAAGGAACATTATCAAGAATAGAAATCTTTTTCTGTTGTTCTTTTTGCTGTTTCTGCAGCATTTTAACAGCAGATTCCAAAAGAACAGCATTCTTATTTAATTTTTCTAGTTCTTTTTTATCGTTTTTTAGTTTCTCAAAGTCATATTTTGATAAAGCTTCATTTAGTTGAAGCAGAACAGGCTGACGCTTATCGATCTCTTTCTGAAATTCACCGTTCTTATTCTTAACTGTAACAATTTCTTGCTGTTTTACTTGAATATCCTTTTGAACTTTATTGATATCAATAAATTCCTGTTTTGGACCAGCAGCAATTTTAGCTTTTAGCTCTGAAAGACTGATTTGGTGATTATGCAAATCATCTTTCAATTCTAAACATTTACTTTTGTTGCGTTCTGTAAGAATTTCATTATCAATAATGTCTGTTAATGTTTTCGAGATTTCAGCATCAAAATCCTTGCCTTCCAAACGCTTGATTGCGCCCTTCAAAAGAGCACTTTCATCTTTGGCAAGTTTGAATTTCTTATCAAAGTGTTCTAAATCAAGGAACTTACCAAGAATTTCTTTACGCTTTGTTGAACCTTCATTAATAAATGCTAATGAACCAACCTGACTTGTCATTGAGGTTAAGAGGAAATCATCAATAGAACCAAAAACACGACGAATGTTTGCGTCAGTTTCGTTTCTATCTAGACCATTCAAACTTTCTTTTTCGCCAGTAGCGTTATCTACTGAACTAAAATCAAGTGAAGTTTTTGCTTCAACTGTTTCTTCACCATACAACTTCTTGGTGTATTTCTTTGCTTCACGAACAATCTTATATGTCTTGTTATCAATTTCAATTTCTACACAACCAGAAGCTTCTTCGCGGTTTTGGTTGATAATATCAACATTCTTACGAACGTTCTTTGAAATAGAATTGAAAATTGTCCATAGAATAGAATCAACTACACTGGATTTACCACTGTAATTCTTGCCAAAGATACCGAGAACACCATTAACGTTTGAAAAGTCAACAGAGTTATCTGTTCCGTAATTAAACAGATTGTTCCATTCGACCTTCTTCAATTTCCAATGAACGTTACGAGCAACATCATCACTTTGCTCCGCAAGTGTATTGTATTTACGGTTGAATTCAAATACCTTTTGAAGAACAGTTTCATTTAGCTTATAATCTTTAAGATATTCACCAATAAGCTTTTCCTGAGTTGCGATATCACGAAGGTTTTCGTGCTCAACTTCATTTGAAAGTTCTTCAACTGAAATGCGCTTTCCCGGCTTGTTCTGGACCGTTACTGATTCGGGTTTAAATCGATTTTTAGCGATATCTACGGATTTTTTGAGTGCTTGTAGGGAAATATGATTATTCGAAACCAGACGCAATTTAGCGCCTTCCTGAACATCAATATTCTCCGGTAAATTACCATCCGATTCCAACTCAATTGTAATAAATGGAGATGGATGAGGGATAGAGATATGTTCTACTGAAAATGCATCTTTATCCTGGATGTTCCAAATTAGGAAACCTTTATCGTTTGTTTCACCAAAGTTCTGTTGTACGGTACTTCCAGGATAAATCGCGCGATGTAGTTTCTTTTTAATTTTAATCTTTTTTTTCATATTTTGAGCCTTTGGCTAAATTTTCTTCCCAAGGTATAAACCTTAAATTACTAATGTCACCTATTACTTCTGGTGGAATATCGTTTAATAGACCATATGAAACAGGTATTATATGGTCTAAATGATAAGCACTTTCATCACCTGTCTTACCTCTTTTATCAGAATTTTCTAAAAGATGTAATGGCTGACTCTCGCTTATTCTTCTAACTTCTTTATAATATTTTTCTTTCTGTGAAAGCTTATTTTGGTATTCTTCGTATGATATACCTAACATCGTTTCTATTAGAGTTATTCTTCTTTTCTCTATTGTTTCTTTATCTATTGCTTCTAATGCTATTTGATAAGATGTTTTACCATATTTTTCTATACATATTTTTTCACATTCATCTCTATATGTTTGAGAGGAAAAAGGATGCTCTGTTCCATACTTTTCTAAACTAAATTTTTTTATACTTTCTTTTCTCTTTTTATCGGCCTCAGGATCGTGTCCTACGGGATGTTCTAGGGATTTAGAAGCCTCTTGTCTTGAAAAAAGAACTTTTTCCGCATATTCAATATTTTTCCATTTATTTTTCATAATAATAGACATTTTATTTTTCCATTCTTCTGTATGGAAAGAACAATTTGTATTGCCTATCATCAGATTTTTTTTATCTTCATCAACACATTTACGAGAGCAATATTTGTTTTTTTTTGTTTTTCTAATAAAAAAAGGATTTTTACAAAATATACAAATTCTTTCATCTCTATCGATTTTTGGTTTTTTATAACCAATATGTTGGCATTTTTCGGAACAATAAATTTTATTTTTAGTTTCTACTTTACAAATTTTACAAATATTCATCTTCTCTCCATATCTGCTGTATTATAAGTAGTAAATACGAAGAGAAAAATATCTATTCTTGTACAATTTCCCAGCCATTTTTTAAGTATTTTTGAAGTTTTTCTTCTTCTACTTCCAATATTACTTCTTGTGCTTCGTCTACTCCCTGATTTGTTTTATGGATATCACCAAGAAAACAATAATCAAAGCCTTCAAAAATAGAAACATCGTGATCACCGTGATCCATAACGTATCCCATGTCTGTTTGAACACCAGATACAGAGCCGTGATAAAGGGCAATATTAATGTTGCTTGGATCACTAATTTTCTCCCAATTTCCTTCATCAAAGATAGAAAGGACATTAAGAGTAATTTTATCATTAATTGATACTTCACCTGAATCTTTTAATAGATGAAGATTGTTGTGCTGTAGTGCCTGAACAATTGGTGTAATAGCATCCTGACGACCACCATTTTTAAGGTTGCCGTCGTGATTTCCCAACAGAACATATGTTGGAGCAATATCTGCTAGATTCTTCAAAAACTCCGTTGCTAGTTCAAAGAATTCTGGGCTTAATTGTGTTTTAGTGTGTGCGATATCACCACAATGAACAATATAATCTACTTTTTGTTCACGTAATGAATCATAAATTTTTGAGAAGATTTCACGATATTCTTTGTGAAATTTTAGGTTTCGAATATGTGTGTCACTTAGATGTGCGATTTTAATCATTTTACCACCATTTCATCAATGAAATAATTTTCTCTGCGGTTTCTGGAATCTTTTGAATGTTGATCGGCAAATTTAATTGCCTTTTCTTTGCTATCGAAAACAGCTAAAATATCGCTGGCATTATGCCAACTAATTGAAACAATATATACTTTCATTAAATCACCAACTTGAATGCTTTTTGGATAAACGAGTCTTGTGTCATTAGGGTTGCTCGTTTTTTACGACGTGAAAATTCAAGTGTAGACATTTCACCAACATCTTTATACCCCGTCACATCAATCTTGTAAAGCTCTACGTCATATGACATTAAGCTACGAATAAGATACATCGCTTTCTTTTCTGCGTCTGGATCGAGTGCAACATAAATTGATGTGTCGTGTTTAACAATTTCCTGAAATAATTTTGAATCTTCACGAAGTGTTGAACCCAAAATAGGAATTGCGTTTCCTGCTTTAATCGCATCAAACGCACCTTCAACAAGAGTTAAATCACTTTTCCAATCAACAAACAGTTCATTAAATACGATGTCTTTACTTACTTGTGGATTCATATAATTTGGTCTTTCACCTGTATAAGAACGTGCCACAAAGTAATTACAAAAACCATCTTTATTGAAGGATGGAATAACTACACGATTTTTATATTCACCTTCTTTACAATAACCAATTTTCCAACGAACTATATCTTCTTTTTCTAATCCACGTTCTTGAAGATACTTCATTGGTTCTCTGGCAGAATATGGTAAATCTTTACCTGTTAAAGAAATAAATTCTTTTGGTAAAGAAATACGGTGTTCTTCTTCTTTCTTTGTTGGAAAAAGAATATCTGTAAGAGACTGATTAATCTCTACATTACCAGTTAAAGTTTCCCAAATATGTTTCTGCGAGAAATTTCCATATTTGCGGACAAGACGAGATAGATTTGTTCCTTTAAAATCACAAATCCAGCATTTGAAGCAATTCTTTTTAATATTGATAGAAAGCTTTTTCTTTTCATGTTTACACTTTGGACAATAAAAAAGTAATTCCCCACCTTGTCGGAGGGGATTACCTAAAATGTCGATCACGATTTTTGTTTTTTGATCAGCTGACATACTCCCGTAGTATAGCACACTTCTACGGGAGTGTCAAGTTCAAGGAATTGCGCCAGAAATAGCAAATAATCGTGCTGCCAATCTATCAATAGCCGATTTAACTGTTGTTGGAGCCGAACCAGACCAATTTCCTGGTGTTGCTGCTGTGTAACTTATATTTGAACCAGTTATTGTTGTAAATAAAGCTGTTGAGCCTGTTACAGTTGAGCCAGTTACTGTTGTTGCAGTTACAGTATTTGCTCTAACTATATCAAAATCAGCGATTGAAGGTATATTGGTACCCAATGTTGAAGCAGTTTTATTAAAAACTGAATTTGAGTAAGAGAACAAGCCACCTATAGTAACTTTTGTTGCGAGTTGATTAGTGTCTAGAGTTGTTGAATCAACCATTACCACTACACTACTTGGCGATATTGAAGTAACTGCTGGACCGCCACTACTAGTAGCGACAACAGCACAATCATTTATTCCTAATGTTCCGGAAATAACAACTGGAGAATATGTTGTAATACTATCTCTAATAGTTACAAATGCATTTGGATTATTTATTATAAAACTAGAACCACTTGTTGATTGATTTCCACCTTGGAAAGAAGCAAGCCCGCCACTAATAATTAAAATATCTTTATTAAAATCGGTATTTGTTGCTTGGAAATAAGCAGTTGTTGCTTTTGTAAATGTATTATTTACTTTACAATCTTCTATATATAAACTTCCTGTTCCGCTATGAACCAAGTTGTTTACTGCGATACCAAACAATCTTATAGAAGAACCCGGAGCAATAGATTGTGAAATGGTCATTGTTCCAGAAAAATTAACTTCTCCACCATTTGAGCCTTGTGCGGCACAAATCGTAGTATTAAACTTACTCATTGTCACATCTTCAATAAAAGTGCCTGGATGTAGAACAATTTGGTCACCACCTTGTGTTGAAGCAGCAGAAATGGCAGCACCAACTGTTCTATATGGACTTAATAGCGTTCCATTACCAGTAATATCATTACCACTGCCAGTTGAAACGTGCCACTCTCTCGCATAAACGTTTGAAGAAGCGGTTACAACCGCACTACCAGATATTACACCATTATTTATTGTAATATTTGGACCTGCGCTAAATTGCGCTCTTACATCATTTGTGAATGTGGCAATTGCTGAACCGGTTGCTACATAAGAAGCGGTTGCTGCCGTTGTAGCAAAGCTAGCAGAAGTTGAATTGGCTGCGAAGCTAGCTGATGTTGAATTCGTAGCAAAACTAGCTGATGTTGAACTGTTTGCGAAACTAGCTGATGTTGAACTGTTTGCGAAACTTGCTGACGTTGAATTCGTAGCAAAGCTAGCTGATGTTGAATTCGTAGCAAAACTAGCTGATGTTGAACTGTTTGCGAAACTTGCTGACGTTGAATTTGTAGCAAAGCTAGATGATGTTGAATTGGTTGCGAAGCTTGCTGATGTAGCAAAACTTGAACTACCAACCAAATCTCCCTTAAATGAAGCGGTAACAGAATTAAAGTTTGCTGTTGTTCCCGACATTTCAGCAGAAGCAGTTAATGCTCCACTTACATATAAACCTGGAAATATTTGAAGTTTGTCGTAGGCATTTACATATCTTACGTGGGCATTGGCGCCCTGATCGTCGATTGTTGGACCAACGCCACCACTTCCCCATAATATACCGGCACCATCAAGACCAACGTGCTCTGTACCGCCACTCATTACAGTTATAAATTTATCACCAACTTTTAATGATGATTGACTTATTGTGCTCAAAAGAGCGATACTGGCTGTGCCATTAACAACCAAATTGCCTTGTATAAAAGCTGCGCTAGCAGTTAAGTTTGTGGTTTGTAAATTAGTTAAACCAGTTACATTTGTATCTAACGAAAGAGTAACACTTCCACTTGAACCACCACCAGTTAAATTTGTTCCAGCATTAACGTCGGTAATATCACCACCACCGCCACCACCAGAAGCAGTGCCAGCAACCCAATTGGTGCCATCATATACAAGTACGTTGCCACTTGCTGGAGCGACTGGTGGAGTTGCTATACCTTTTGTAGAAAAGCCGTCATTAAAACTCATTTCAACCTACTCCTGCTGAACCGGACCAATTGTTTGGTAAATCACCGGCTGAAATATTTGTTAAACCAGCAATTACAGAAGCTGTTACTGGTGTTCCATTATTACTTAATAAGAATATTTTTGTCACTCTTAAATCGCAAGCAAAACTTTCACCACGATCGAGCAAGAAGAAATTGCTTGTATTGGTAACTCCGTTGGCGCTAAAACCAACTCTTAATGTTCCACTTACAGCACTTACATTTTTTACAATTATATTTTTTGTAACTTGTGGAAAGCTGACTTCTAATGGTGCGCTACCACTTGCTGGTGCGACTAGTGAAGAACTAGCCCAAGGAATACCAGAGGCTTGATATGAGCCGACATTTGATAAACCGGCTTGAACATAGTTGTAAGTTGACATTAATAAACTCCGTTTTTAAAAGATACTAACCTAAATAGTACCTTTTAAAAGTAAATAACCAGCTTTTGCTATAACAAAACTATCTGCCATATCATAAAAATGGTCTTTTATGTTGGTGCTGTTTTTTTTATGTTCTACCTTGAACCAAATTTCGTTTTGTAGCATCCAATCCATCACTTGTTGTTTTGCTGGAATTCCTTTGACAATTTTTATTCCACAAGTTTTTCTTGCTGTTGTTGAACCAACATAATTTACTTTTATTCCTAATTCTTCCCAAATCATCCAGCAAAGAATACCGTTAAATTTAGCAAGTGAAAGAATTGTTTTAGCAGATGAAAAACCGGGTCGAAATGCTTGAAGACTTTCTTCAACAAATACTTCTGTTATTGGGTATTTCTTTTTTAAGTCCCTTATTTCTTTCTTCGCTCGTTTTAATTTCTCGAAAACATCGTCTTCTTTAAATTTCCAACAATCATTTAAAACAACACGACCAGTATAATCTAAAATAGTTATACCGGTGCAGCTAGTAGAAATATCTAAACCTAAAATCATCCGCTTATTATAAACTAAATATAAATTTATTTAAGTGGTTCAAGACCAACTAATAACCCAAATTTCTCCACGGCCACCATTACCACCGGCACCAGAAGTTCTACCGGCACCGGTAGCACATCCGCCACCGCCACCACCGCCACCGGGAATACCACCATTTCCGCCGGCACTACCAAAAGAATTATTAGCATTAGTGTTCGAACTACCACCGCCGCCACCGCCAGATCCACAAAAACCAAGCGAATTTACTTTTCCATTACCAGCAGAACCAGTTATACCAACCGTTCCAGAAGGAGCACTGCTTCCACCGGCAGCACCACCGGTGCCGGCTGTATATGAGCCACAAGAGCCACCAGCTGTAGCATTAAAGAATGGCGTTCCTGAATAGGATGCTCCATGACCACCACCACCTGCTCCATATACTGATGAACCACCGGCTAAATTAACACCACCAAGTGTAACGCCTCCACCACCACCGCCACCAAATTCAGCACATCCACCATTTGTTACTACGGAACCTAGACCACCTGCGCCGGCAACAGATGTAATAGAAAGGGTTGTAGTACTACCCGGAACACCACCAGCAGCCGAATTGATGGGAATGCCTTGTTGTCCGTTACCATATGTTCCACCACCACCTCCACCAGCACCATTTTGAGCACCAGTAGTAGTTCCCAAATATCCACCACCGCCACCACCGGCACGAACTACTGAACCAAAAGAGGAAGATTCACCAGAATTTCCTGTTATACCATTTCCACCAACTGAAACTGGTATTCCACCAGTTCCGCCGGCTCCTACATATAATGATTCAGTAGCAGCTAATTGACTTGATTGTATTATTCGGGTATTTATTGCTCCACCGCCGCCGCCGGCGCCACCAAATCTTGTATTATTGGTTGTTCCAAGAGCACCACTACCACCACCACCGCCGGCGCCAACACAAACGATCATGGTAAATTTTGGCGTAAAGGTTGTTGGTTTTATCCATTGGCCTGAACCGGTTGCTGTGAATTGTTGTATATCAAAAGTATCTTTGCTGGAACTTACTACATCAACAATAAAATTAGTTATAATTGAAGATGTTATGCCTGTGATACCTGCTCCACTACCCGTAAAAGAAGAAGTTATGGTAGTTGCGATTAGGGAACCGGTTATTGAAGTGTTTTGAAATTGAGACATTTTATTCGCCTTTTCTTTTATCAAGCCCAACTAATAACCCAAACTTCTCCACGACCACCGGCACCACCGGCACCAGAAGAACCAGAAGCAAGACCAGAACCGCAAGCACCACCGCCGCCACCACCACCGGGAATACCACCGGCACCGCCTGAAAGGCCAGAAAATACTATATTATTAGTGGCGGCTGCTCCACCACCACCGCCACCACCACAAAATCCAGTAGAATTAATTTTTCCATTACCATTTGAACCAGAGCCGGCAAAGAGAGCACCGCTGACAAAACCAGAGCCTGCCGCGCCACCATCGCCGGCAGTATAAGAACCACAAGAACCACCAGCAGAAGCTGCTACATAAGTTCCACCGGGATTATATGAGGCACCATTACCACCGCCACCACCACCATATATTGATGAGCCGCCGGGAATACTTACTGCCGCAGCAGTATGCCCACCGCCACCAGCACCACCAAATTCAGCACAACCACCGTTTGTTGCTATGGAACCTTGCCCTCCACAACCACCTAGTGAAGTAATAGAAAGAACGGTAGTGCTTCCGGGTAGGCCACCAGCTACAGCAGCAGTTGAACCTTGGGCACCATTACCAAATATTCCACCACCCCCACCACCAGAACCAGCAGCGGCAGCAGTTGTGCCAAAATAACCACCACCGCCACCACCGGCACGGACATAGGTGCCAAAAGAAGAAGATTCACCAGAACTACCTATTAAACCATTACTGGAAGTAACTGATGTGCCGCCGGCACCGGGTTTACCTACATATAGCGATTCAGTAGCAGCTAATTGACTTGATGGAATTATTAAGGTGCTTATTGCGGCGCCTCCTCCACCACCACCGCCTAGTCTTATTGAGCCTGTTTGAGCGTTGGCTCCACTTCCGCCACCGCCGCCGGCACCAACACATACAACCATAGTCATTTTAGGATCAAACGATCCTGATGTTTGTGCCGATGGCTTTATCCACTGACCTGAACCGGTTGTTGTAAATTGCTGTATATCAAAAGCAGTATTATTTGCTCCTATAACATCTCTAACGAAATTAATAATATTTGAAGCAGTTACATTAGTTAAGTTGAAGCCATTTCCACTAAAACCAGCAGAAGCAGTTACAGAGGTAGCTATTAATGTTCCAGTTACAGAAGTGTTTTGTAGTTGAGCCATTATTTTTTACCTCTAACTGTTTTCTTTTTATTTTTAAGAAGTTCTATTTCAGTTTGTTGTTTTTCTATTTTGTCTGTCAACTCTTTAACAGCACTTACAAGCACACTAACCATCTTTGGATAGTTTATGCCCTCACCAACAACAAATTCTGGATATACTTGTTTTACTTCTTCCGAGATAAATCCGTATTCTTTTCTACCATCATCAATACGTGTATAAGAAACAGGATTTAGTTTTGAAATTGTTGTTAATTGATTATTTAAAGTTTCTATATTTGTCTTAATTCTTCTTGTTGAAAGTTCTGTTATTGAACCGGAAACAGTTAAGTTATTTGCTATTACTATATCACCACTTCCAGTTATTCTCATTCTTTCAACAGCGTTTGTGCTAAAAGCAACAGTATCTGCTGTTGGGAAATAAATACCGCTACCTGTCAAGTTTCCCTGTGTTATTAGTGGAGTAGCTGCTGAACCACTATTGGCAAATCTTAATCTGCCTTGTGTTGTCGAACCGACTGTGCCAGATATAATAAAACAATTATTTTGATCTGTATGGGCTACAATAGTAGTATTATTGTATAAATAAACTCCTTTATCGCCACCACCGCGCCCGGAATACAACAACACCGCGCGGCCGGCCTCAAGAATAGTATAATTTGTTCCTGTTGTTGTAATACTTAAATCACCACTAGAAGTTATTTGCGACGCTGTCGCGGCAACTCCAAGAGATAGATATGAACCGTTTGATCCATTTTCTATTCTAATTCCATAATCTGGTGATCCGAAACCACTTTGTCTTACAAATAATTTCGGCTGTATTGCTGTTGAAGCCGTTATGTTGTTAGAAGAAATTATTATTCTATTATTAACAAACAAATCGTTTGAAATATTAGAATTTGTGCCAGAAAGCGTTGTAAATTGTGCTGTTGAACCAGTTGTTATTGAACCTGTTATTGTTGTAAATAACGCAGTTGATCCTGTAACAGTTGAGCCGGTTATTAATGTAAATTGTGCTGTTGTTCCGCTAACAGTTGAAAGTATTGTTGAACCAGTAGTAGTTAAATTACCTGTTGTTATCAAGTTTCCAGAAACTGATACAGCTGTTGAATTTATTCTTAATTTTTCATTTTCAGCTGCTGTTCCACCTATCGAGAATACAATTGGAGCGCCGGCGATGGCGGTTGAGAATAACATACCGGAACTTGCGCTTACGTCTGTATTAAGTTGTAGTTGCGAGTTTCCAAGCAAACCAGAAATACCAGCAGAAGAATTTCTATAAGTTATTGAAGCATTTCTTCCTGATGAACCTTGATTCAAACTTATTTTTGAACTACCAGCTAAATCAGTTGATTCAAATGTTTGTAAGCAAACACCAGAAGAAGTTATTACTGTTAAACTTCCAGTTATTAATGTATTTCCATTAACATCTAGTTTTGTTGATGGAGTTGATGTACCAACACCAAGATTTGAAGCGATATATGCATTTGACGCTGTTAAAGTTGTGAAAGTAGCAGTTGAGCCACTTACAGTATTGACAGCAATAACATCATGACTTGAGGATAACGAGCCAAAACTACCTGTACCTGTAACAGTTAATGCGTGTGTTATTTTATTAAATGTAAATCCACTATCAGCACCGAATGAACCAACATCGTTAAATTGAACATATGAACTTGAACCGGCTGGAAGTGTTGTTCCACCGCCACCGCCAGAACCACCACCACCTGCACCACCACCTCTTAATGTTCCTGCTTGATAAATTCTTGCTGTGCTTGATGTATCAAAGTTTGATACGTTACCTTTCATTACGAGAAATGCAACCAGTATTGCTGAACCTCTTGTATTTTCACCTTCTGTGAAATTTTCAGTACTTATTCCAGCAATAGCATCATCTAAATTGTCGTAAAGTGCTTGTCCGTAATATACGAATAAAGCACGATTAACAGCTTTTGGAAACCAGAAAACACGCTGAACACTAAATTTGTTATTGCCAACATTTATTAAGTTTCCATTCGCATCTTGATATTTTGTTGGATCAACTTCTGTATATCCAGCATTAGCTATACCTGTATCAATTACAGGATTGCCACCGCTAACATGTTGGCGATATATTTTTGATACTGTTACCGCAGGATCGTCTACGGCAGATACGATATTAGGTATATTTGGATTGCCAGAATAATTTCTGCCTTCAACATAAGAATCGCCGGCGCTTTTTGTTAAACTTAAACTTGAACCACTTGCCGCAAGATAGTGACCAGCTATTTTTAATGGTCCAATTGCGCGGATAAGATCTGCTGTGCTTGTTGCCAATCCATAAGCCGTCGGCGGCGTATTTGTTGCTCCATTTGTAACAGAACCACTTTGATGTAAAACGCGACCAATAAATATTCTATCTTTGTATTGAGCAAATGTTGGTGGTGTTGGACTTTGTAGGATTTCTCCGTGTTGATCAAGAGAAATATAGCTTATTTGAGAAGCAGTCACATAAGTTAATGATTGGCTAACAGAGGCTGTCCAATTAACAAATTGAATTGTTGGATATGGATCAGAACCGGTTGAAGCATTATAATTTACTATAAGACCAGAGCCAGAAGTTAAGTTAAACGTTGTTGTTCCATTAACTGTTGATAAAACACCGCCATGTAACAAACCTGTACTTAATGTACTTTCTAGCCAACGTAAGCGAGTTGTATTATTAAAACTACTACTTGGCTGATATTGTGTAAAATACATATCATTTGTGGAACCAGATGTATAAATATAACTTGCTGTTTGATTGGTTGGAATTATTACTGGTCCAACGGGAAGTAGCTGAACGTAATTGCCGATAGTTACTCCACCACTAACATATAAATTATTACCAAAATTTAAATTTGAAGCAGTAAGCGAGGTGAATTGTGCCGTAGTTCCAGAAATTTGAGAACCAGATAGTGAGCCAGTAATAGTAACTAATGAGCCACTGATGCTGACTACGTTATTTGGACCTATATTTAAATTTTTGTTGTATGCCACAATTCACCCTCGTTTATATTGTTTATTAATTAGCTATCAAAGAACGAACCAATAAGTGCTTCCATCCGATACTAGTGTTACGGATTGATATGGGCCGTTTAATTCATAAAATAGTGCTCCATCAACAGAGCCAGATATTGTAACTGTGTTAACGGATGTATCTATTTTTTTAACAACTAATTGTCTACCAGCATTTCCAGCCGCAACTGTTGGTAAAGTCACGGTCAATGGAGCACTTGAAGCGTCTGCGAAAACGACTTGATCTAAACCGTTAACAACATAACTACCAGTTGTAGTGATTTGTGCGACAGTAAATGAACCAGCTGCTTTAAAGCTGTTGCTAGCTAATATATTGCTACCAGTAATTGCCGATGAACTTAAATTAGTTAGGCCAGAAACTGATGCGCTTAATGAGATGGTTGCTGTTGGACCAGAACCACCTGACACACCAATATTATCACCAGCATTTATTTGTGTTACGGCAGTTGTCAAAGCTGATGAAGAAATAACACCAGTTGATGGGTTATAACTTACTGAACCGGTTGCTGATAATTGATTTCTTACATCTGCTGAGAAAGTTGAGAAGTTAGAAGCAGTTAGACCAGTTATACCAGCACCACTACCACTAAATACTGAACCGGTTACACCACCAACCGTATAAATACCTGGGAATACAACTATTTTATCAACAACTGAACCTGAATTTGCTTCATAACGAATATAAGCAGCATTCGGATTTGCTGCGAGACTTGCTGTTCCATAAATAAGAACACTACCACTAAATTCAGCAGCACTGGCACTTAATGTAGCAGCTTTCAATAAGCTTGCGCTAATATTGCTTGCTGTTAGATTGGTTAAACCGCCAGTAATTGAACTGGTAAGAACGACTGTTACAGCGCCAGTTGATGCGCTAGCTGATAAATTTGCTCCTGCCGTTAAAGAAGTTACAGCAAAACCACTTAAATTTAGACCAGTTATCTGTGAACCGTCACCAGAGAAAGAACCAGTAAATGTTGTTCCACTAACATTACCAACTATACTTAATGGACCTGTTAATGAATGAGATGAACCTGAAATATTTACCGAACCGGTAAATTGGTGAACATCCATTGCTAGGCCGGGACCACCATTGTCGCCAAATCTTGTTGAACCGCTGTGATAAATAACGGATGATGAAACAATTGTTTCACTTATTGTTAATACACTAGCAGAAATTGCGCCTTGAACACTTAAATCACCGCCTACTTTTGTAGAGCCAGTAATTTCAACAGAGGAGCCACTTAATGAAAGTATGTTTCCTTGTTTTACTTTAACGTTTGCTATATTAGCCATTTTAAACCACCCCTATAATTTAGAATACGTACCAATCTGTTCCATCATGAATTAAGGTAATTGACTGATAAGGACCATTTAATTCATACGATGAAGCACCGTTAATTAAATTTGGTGAACTACCAGATACAACCACAGAACCACTAACTGAATCAGCTTTAATAACATAGTATTCTCTTGAATCAGCCAATGAAGCACTTGGTAAAGTAATAGATATTGACGAACTAGCGCTATTTTTAGCGAATACGGCTCTTTGTGTCGTCAACAAAGAAACAGAAGAACTAACAATTAATTTTGGTAGATCTACGGAAGAAGTTGGTAAGCCTAAATAATTTGAAGCCGAAATGGTTCCTGTTACATCTAAATTGCCAGATATAACTGTGCTACCAGATACTTTTAGTCCTGGAAATATTACTATTTTATCGCTACCAGAATCATAGACAACATATGCTAGATCCGGATTCGATGATAGACTGGCAGAACCATATATTAAAATATCGCCACTTATTACAGCATTAGCACCAGAAATTTGTGTGCCAGATAGAATATTGGCTGTAACAGAATTTAGTGTTATATCGTCTTTTAGTGTTACTGGATTTAAGACTGTTCCGCTTCCTGTAATATTGCCAGAAGTGAATGTTTCCGAACTGCTTGTAAGACTTCCTGTTACAGATATTACGCCGCCTGAAATACCAATATTTGTTCCAGCAGTAAATTGAGCTCTTACATCGTTAGTAAATCCTGTAATCTGTGAAGCAGTTAAATTAGTTAATTGTGAGCCATTACCAATAAAATTACCACTAACAGAAGCGGTTAAACTAGTGACACTTAATCTGTTAAATGTTGAACCAGTTATGAAATCCAGCAACTGACCAGCTGTTGCTCTTTGAGTGGTTAAACTACCACTATCAACAATAGGAACTAAATCGTCCGAGGTTACAGATGTTGCTGCTGGTAGTTGTGAGATCTTAACTGACATTTACATTGTTTCCTCTATTCTTAATAAGTAGTAAAGTATATTTTAAAGTGGCTTTATCAAGTCAATAATGATGATATAACGACCCAACGTGTTTGAGCACCTAGTGTCTGTGCGCAGACCTGAACACTAGTAAACTTACCTGCTGTATTAGTGTCAAAACTCAAACTTCCGGTGTCGGCACCCTTATAATTCATAGAACCAGTAACACTGAAAGTTGTTTTATTTACAGACGTAATCGTGTAGATTCTGCCTTCTAGTTCAGCGGTGATAGTTGGTAGTGCTATAACGATTCCAGCACCTGCTGGTATAACATTAATAAAGCAATCATCTACGGAAGCGGTCTTGCTGGTAGTATATGTCTGTACGTTAGCAGCGAATGAGCCCTTTACAGTAAACGTAGAACCATTGGCTCCTGCTGATGCTTGATTTACTGCGACTTTATTATTCGTATTGTCTATATAAAGCAGATTAGAAGCAAAATTTAAAAATGTAGTTACATTGGCAGCAGAAGCATTAAAAGTAATAGAATCTGCCGCAGCATCACCAATAACCGTAAGACCTTTGGTTGTTAGGTCTTGAAAAGTTGCCTTGGAACCTGTAAAGTTACTTGCGCTAACGGCACTTGAACTTAAATTAAGATCAAATTTACCAACCGATGCGGTAATGCTTGAACCGGTAAAGAATGAAGCACTTATTTGTGAAGAGCTGACACTAGTTAAGCCACTTATCGATTGTGACATGGCTATGGAATATGATAAGCCATCTGCCGGTGTTGTGAAACTCATATTAGTTCCAGGAGTTATCTCGGCTTTTATTTTTCCGCTGGTTATAGTAATGCCGGGGCCATTGCTGAATTGAGCTCTTACGTCGTTGGCAAATCCAGTAAATTGTGAAGCAGTTAAATTAGTTAATTGTGAACCATTACCCTTGAATGAGCCGGTCAACGATACATTTGAAGCACTTAATTGGCTTGATGTAATACTTGTTAGACCAATTAAAGACGAACTCAAAGAAACAGAAGCCGTAGCAGATGAGCCGCCTGTAACACCAATATTGTTACCAGCTTGTATAACTCTTACGACACCGAGATCATTTTTAGTGCCACCCAAAGAAACCGATGTGCCATTTAGAGTAATTGAACTATTTTGTAGCGAAGAATTTGGCACATTGGAAGCACTTATTTCTCCACCATTAATCACAATACCGGTGCCAGCACTGAATTGGCTTCTTACATCGTTTTGAAAACCAGCCATCTGTGAGGCGGTTAGATTGGTTATTTGTGAACCATTGCCTTTCAAGGCACCGCTCAAAGAACTAGCACTAACACTTGTTAGACCAGTTAGTGTATCGTTTAAATTAAGAGTAACATCGCCTGCTGTTCCACCGCCATTTAAATTGGTGCCAGCTACAACAGAAGTAATATCACCACCACCAGAACCACTACCAACAGAAGAAATTACACCATTGACAATTGATATGTTTGAGCCAGCTGTAAATTGCGCTCGCACATCTGTTGTGAAATTCGATAATTGTGAAGCAGTTAAATTAGTTAATTGTGAACCGTCGCCAGCAAACGAGCCAGTAAAGGAGCCAGTAAAACCACTGCTAGAAACACTGGTTAAGCCTGTGATTGTATCTTTTAATGAAATAGCTGGAATTGGGCCTGCTTCATCGGCAATATCAATATTTTCACTACCAGTAATACTTGTTATATTGGAAGCGGCAGTAGATGAAATAACACCATCACTGATTGAAATATTTGTGCCAGCAGTAAATTGATCTCTTACAGATCCTGTGAAATCTGTGAAATTGGTTGCTGGGTCTACAATAAGATTTGGAATTGAGGTTATTGTTTCTGCTGCCAAATCAATTACCTGTCCAAGTGTTGCTTTTTCTGTCTCAACAATTGAAGTTTTTACCATTGGAACAATATCTTCTGTCGATACAGCACCAGCAGCAGGTAGTTGTGAAATTTTAAAATTTGCCATTATAAATCCTCTTCCTTATATATAGTTTATTCTGGTGCCATTGCTGTGCCTATTTCATCCAAAAGCACTTGTCCGTCTTCTGCCAATAAGAAATTTAAATCTCCGCAGTTTTCGATCAACAAATAGCCATCATTTTCTGTATATATAATGGCTTCTTCTTCTGTTATTAGCGCACAATCAATTTCCGGTGGAGTTGTTGATATTCCTCTCAGGAAATCAAATAGGACAGCGTTTCCACCATTATCAGTATCGTTATTATATGAAATGGAACCAGAATTGGCAAAAAATCTTACCTTTGGGTAAGCCTTTATTTTATTATATATAATATCGCCACTTCCAAACTTTTTCATCGATTCTTATACCTTTATTAAGTATGATCAAAATTTAAATTGTATTCTAAACTGTGGCATTTAATAATTATCAGGAAAACTAAATGTCTAATTTTAATTTGAATGAAATACTATCTATTTCACGTTTTCTAACAGGAGTTGCCAATTTAGCAATACCAATCAACTCGCCCATTTCATCATAAATGCCTATTTTAGAAATATAGGTCGTTTTTTCAAATGGTGGCTCAACTTCGTCGTAATTAACTTGAACAATATTTTTTATAACAGCTTCATCATTCTCGATAAAGAAACTTGAACCTGTTGTCTTTAATTCATTTTGTCCGAATTCTACGAAAGTTGGATTATTTGAATGATTAAATTCACCTTTTTCTGCGTGAGCAAACATCGTGAGAGTCGGTATTTCCTCTGTGCCATCAAAGCTGAAATCAAAAGATGATGAAGGAACAACATTATCTCCTTCGGAGCCAGTTGTTAGATAGTAATACCATCTTGGTGCGTATTGTGTTGCCACTTCAAATACGTTAAAGTTATCCGTATATGTATCACTTAAATCCCAAGAACCAGTAAGTAAAACGAAACCTTCTGAATATAGAACAACACCCGCAACTTTTCCCTTGTTCGGTCCTGTTGTTTCTATTAATTCACCGTTTCTTCTGTAATCTTGTAACTCGGCCATTAATGTGCCAGTTACATACCATTTACAACTTACTGTTCCTTTACGAATCGATTTGCCATAAAAAATAGATGGTATACTTATTAATCTTAATTCTTGTGTTCTTTTGTTACCAAGTTCGCTATTAAAAGCGTAATGTGGACTTAAATATTTATAATAATCTAATGTGTTTTTAAGAGCCAATAAGTGACTTTTTGGATGACCAGAAACCGGTTCACCAGATAACATTATTTCGCTGCTTAAAGAAGCCGTGAGCGGATAATTAGAACCGGTAATTACATCGCCATATTGAAAGTCGGCATTGAAACTATCAGTATCTATTGTTTTAAAGGAAGACAAACTTCCGTCTTTTGTTACAAACGGATACACACTAGAAGTAAGCATATTATTCCTTTAACTAGTCTAAATAAGGGTTATTTTTCTCTGTCCATAGCTAGAAAATTAAATCTTCTGTTACAGAACTACATCCATTTAGTGAGTAGTGCCATAACAGAAGATTTGTTGAGAGTTAAGGAAGATTTGAGTTTTCCTTCCTAGTAAAATTAAAAGTCTAAACGGACGCGAAGTATCATCTCATTCGTCGGATCTTTCTTAAGTGGTTCACTTAATTTAGCAACAGCCAACAATTCATTAGCTGAACTATAAAGACCAACTGTTGTGACATAACTTACAGGCGCATCTGTTGATGTTTCTTTTACTCTGATCTGACTTTCTGAGAGATAAGTTGGATTAGAACTGTAATTAAATTCGTTATGATTTAAGCGGCAGAAATAAATTGTTGAATTTAATTCTGTTGTATTATTGAAAGAGCAGTTGATCCAATGTTGTCTAAAAGCATCGCAAATGCCCTGAATTGAACCAGTCTGCATCGTCTGATTGTGATTTAGAGATCCACTAAATGTAGCGCCCGCGTTGCCACCAGCACCAATAATTCTGGAATCGATAACTGCGATACCTGCTTGATAATACAACAAGCCAGCATAGGAACTGGTGCTATTGTCTCTATAAAGTATGCCGTATTCACCAGATGGTGAATTTACTCTATAATCATTTTGGGCACCAATATCAGCCAGTGAACCAGTGCCGACACTGGTTGAAAAAATCAAATTAAATGAACCCTTCTTAATTTCATCTTTTGTCAAGAGTCTTGAAAAATTGATAAATATCAATTCTTTATATTTGTTTCCTGTGTCAACCAGATTACCATCTTTATCGAATTGAAGAATGGAGCCTGTTATATCGTGACCAACTAGCAATTGTGCCATTTGGTTATATGTCTGGATTTTCTTTGATATATCAGTAACGCCAGAAGCAGATAACGTAGAATCAGGAGCCATACCGACAGCCAAATCAAATATATGATTTGCCGATGAACTTAAAACAGGATAATCATAAACGCTTTGGAAGCGACCGTGTGAATAATTTTTAATATTCTTTTCAACACCAGATTCAACATATGTACCAGAAACAATTGTACCAGTTATTGGTATTGCTTCGTGTAATAATGTTCTGGTAGAAACTGCGTCGTCGCTATTTAAATTTTTATATATTGTGGCCATCGTTTTTCCTCTTTATCAAGGTGCTATTCTCTTGACGTATCTTACTGGAATATCTATTCTATAACCGGTTGTAGCGCCAGTTACTCTTACGTTTGTATCTATTATGTTATAACTACCAGATACACTACCTAGTTGTTCAAACAAATAATCACTTGTTTGAAGTTCTAGGGAAGCAGCTAACTTAAGTTTCAATCTTGTGCCGGCCGGACCACGAATTGAAGACGCACGATCACCGGTGACAGGAGCTGGTGCTATTTGTGACACTTCTGGATTTTTTTGAATTGATAGCAAATAAGTCGCCATCTGATCATCATCAATGTAAGAACGGTTTAACTCTGATAAATCCCCTTGTCTTAGGAGTGAGCCAAGGCGATTATCCATTTCAACAATATAGCTCGTTTCTCTCAATTCGGCACTAATTTCTTGTGTTGGGCTGATTTTTGTCGTATCTAAGCCTTGATCTAAAACGATATTATTGTTGCGTGTAGTATCCTTGTTCTGGGTGAAAAATATACCTGAACCACTGAAATATTTTTCAGTTCCTACATCGGCGACTACCAAGAAATAGTGTTGCTTGTTGTATGATCCGGCGCCGGCGTTGTCCTGTGCGGCTTCGTCGTCGAACAATTTAATGACCGGTAAAAACAAAAGATCGGTTTGAGCGATTGATAATAAATGTGATTTAAGAGCAGAAGAATTATCAGTACAAGCTTCTAAAACAGGTGTTTGGAGAATATCAAGATCATAATAAGCACTACCACTTGGATGATCTTTATTATATGATGAATAATCAATTTCATCATCACCTAGTGCGAATTTGGCTATTTTAAATGAGCCGTCACCTTTTGCTAAACGGTATCTACCAGTATCGGTTAAAACCGCATCTAATATGATATCACCACTATTATCTAAAAATGCCATCTGTTTTGCTCCTTAATTCTTTTATAAATATACCGCTTATTTTATTTTTACTCGCAAATAGCAGGATTTGGTAGAGTTTTATGCGTAAATTTGAAATCTATTTCAACAACCTTGCCAGTTACTTTTGACTTGATTTTTAATCTATAGTTTTTATTCCAAACTTTTTGTTCTGTTAATCCCAAAACAACATTATCTTTCACTAATTCGGCAGATTCTTTTATATTACCATTTTCATCATAGTATCCGCTTGCTTGCTCATTTACCAAGGTCTGAGTGGCACTCGGAACAATGTGTAAGAATCTTTTCACGCCTTTTGTTGATTGTTTATCTTCCACTTTTAATAAATCAACAATTTTAATAAGTGGAAATATTGTACCATTTTCATTAACCATCTCCACTTCATAAATTGGAGATGGGTTAGAAATATTACCATGAACATCAACTGTTCTAAACATATAATAATATTTTTGATTTGGCGATATGGTATCTACATATGAAGAATGATTTGTTTTTACTGGATCGCAAAATACTCGATTAACTGTTGATTTATCTGGTATATATGTGGTAGAGGCCGTAACAAAATTATCTTTAAACTCCACATAATCTTTCGGCTGATGTTCCAATTTAAATATCTGAAAATACATCGGTCTGTCATCACCGTCGAACATCATTGGTTCTTGTAGTGAGTCAAATTTTTGTACCAATACGTTTCTATCAAAAATATCTTTGTCTTCTGGTTGGATCAGGACAGGCTCTGCCTTAAATTCACTAATAGAGCCATTTAATCTCAAAAAGATTTTGTTATCTATTCCAATCATACCATCTATCTGAACTTCTGGTGGTGGCGGAGGATGGTCAAAAACCGCCATCATATCATTAAATGCTTCTTTTTTAAAAATTATTGGATAGTAAATAAAGGCTTCAAATCCAAGATTCAGCATAGCTTTTAAAATAATGCCAACAAATATTCTGATTTGCTCTGGATCAATATTTTGTGTTCTTTCTGGTGTCTTGAATTGCTTTTTTACCATTTCTAACAAACGATTACCGGCAATAGAATTATTTTTAGCTCTATTGCTGCCCATTTTTACAAAAAAGTTAATTTGCTGCAAGATAGCTTGACCGCTTATTGGACCCTGATAAGGCTGACTATTTGGCGGTTGTTCTCTTGTTAAAATGATGTGGGCCAGGTTTTGAAAAATAGGATCAACTGTTTGTGCTTCACGTACGATCCTAATCCACTGTTCTGCTGTTAGATTATTTAAAAGTTCGATATTTATTCTTTGACCTAGTGAAAAATTAAATGTTTTAAGAGAATAGTTGTATTTTTTTCCAAATTTAACTTGAGAATCGAACAGATTTACTTCCTGTACGTCTATTAAATTTGGCATATAAAAAGATTGTATAACAACTCCATTTTTAACAATTTTATCAAGCTGATACATAAATGCTTCTGTATAAAAAGAAGCACCAGCGACGAAATCAAGAGGATCTAAACTAACAGATTTTATAAACTGTGAAATTCTGCTAGAAAATATAGCCATTCTAATGGCACGAGAAATAGAGTTGCTTTGGTTGTTTCTGACAGCAGCTTGTACTGATGGGTTATTTTCAAAAGCGGTTGTATAGCCGGCATCTCTTTGTCTTGGAGGTCTGCTTGGCTTATCTCCAATACTCAGAATATTACTGCTAGTCAACAACAGTGTCTTGATTGTTCTGGAGAAATCTGATACTGTATTGAAAGTAACACCATTCAAAGTTTGACGTGTTATTTCTTCTGCTGTAGTTATTTGACCTTCTCTAAGAACCGTATTTTCGGATAAGATATTTAAATTTAAATTTGTAAAATTTGTTTTAGAATAATCTATCATCGATTTACAGAATATATCTATAAAACCGGTATCTTCTAAAATCGCACTGAACTCGCTGAGTTCATTTGTTCTGAATTTGATCTTGTTACCATACGGCATTAAAAATTGATTTCTATTAATATCTTCAATTCTTTTTATACATTCTTTTGTATAATAAATGCTATTCTGTAAATTAGCGATAGATTCAAATAAAGGAGTCTGTTCAGTTTCTGTTCTTAGACTCATTTGATATTCGGATGCGTAATTATCGAAATATTCATAAAAATTATTGTTCGGGCCGGCCTGAATTTCTATTGTATTATCAACCGTAATAATATTATTATAAATTGGATTATCCTTGTTCGAATCATCGCCATAGATATAAAGATTTGGCAAGCCGGATTCTAATATGCCTGCTTCTTCGTTTGTTATAGTCTCATAATAGTCTGTATAATAATTATAACCGCTATCCAGACGATAAGTCGGCAGCTGCGGGTAGCCCAATTCAGATACCGTCGATTCTTCGACCAACATATCCGATTCATATATGCGACTACCAGAAATCAAATCGGCAGTCATTAATTGAAGTATGGAAGATGTAGCGTTTGCTAGCATCTCTGCGTTTGC
>Ga0209189_1000183_pt1 | contig 54940 bp, 54 predicted proteins | sample C_130820_EF_Meta_FD_187308 | JGI IMG/M metagenome (GOLD analysis project Ga0209189, IMG submission 187308) | Freshwater microbial communities from Lake Croche, Canada to study carbon cycling - C_130820_EF_MetaG (SPAdes) (version 3) | ecosystem: Environmental > Aquatic > Freshwater > Lake...
TATATTATGACATTTTATTTTCTAAATTGTTTAACAAATCTTCGTCATAAACAAAGTTTCCTCTTGGTTTATAAGAATTTATTGGTGTAAATTTTTTTTGATTTTGATTTTGATTTTGACCTTGACTTTTTCTTGATGTTATGTTTATTGGTTCATTTGTATTTATATTTATATTTATAGGTTCAATTATATTTATATTTTTTGGATTTTCATCTTTATCAACTTTTCTACCATATTCATCTATTATTATTCCTGTCTTTTTTTTTAATTCATTTCTAACATAAGATGGTATAAAATTTTTCCAACAAATAAAAATTGTATTTGGATGAATATATCTAACTGCAAACCCATTATCTTTTAATTTATCAATTAAATATGCTATACAAGACACCTGGTCAAATTTTGGAACACCTATAATAATTTCTGGAACTAAATACCAACAGAATAGTTGTTCCTTGCTTTTTTTAGCAATTGTTTTTATTTTTACATGTATCCTATTTAAAATTTTATTATATAATGATAACTGTATCAAATCATACTGTTTCTTTTTTTCATATAAGTCATCTATGTTTATTTTTTCAGTAAAATCATCTATATTTTCTAATGTAAATATATTTGTCATATTACACAAATAAAAGAAAAAAACATTATAAAAATAATTTATAATATTGTAATACTATGACTATTAAAATATTAACGTTGAGTGGCGGCGGACCTAATGGAATTACAACTCTTGGTATTATCAAAAAATTACAAGATGCTCAACATATCAATATAAATAATATTGAAAAAATTTATGCGACATCATCTGGTGCAATTCTTGGTGTATTAATAGCACTAAAATTCGACGTCGATACAATAATTGATTATATTATTCAACGACCATGGCATGAAACATACAAAATAAAAATAGAAGATATTTTAGCTTCTTATTTAAAAAAAGGTATTTTTGATAAATCTAGTGTTGAAAAATTTTATTTACCTTTTTTTAATGCGAGGGATTTAAATATTAATATGACTATGAAAGAATTTTATGAATATTCTAAAATTGAACTGCATTTTTTTTCACAAGAAATTAATCATTACACCACAACTGATATTTCATATAAAACTTTTCCAGATATTACTTTAATTGAAACTGTTCATATGTCTTGTGCTATACCTTTTTTATTTACCCCAGTAATTATAAATGATAAATGTTATATTGATGGTGGTTGTGAATCGAATTATCCCATAAATTTCTGTATCGAAGATAATAATAATAATCTGGATGAAATATTAGGAATTTGTAATAGTTATACTTATGAAAAAAATAATAATTATTTAAATAATGATTCAACAATATTAGATTTTATTATTAATCTATTTTATAAATTATTTTCAAATAATATTTTTAAAGACAAAAATATAAAATTAATACCAAATGAAATAATTTATAAAAATGAACCTCTAACTTTGTCTTTTATGAGTAATATGTTATATTCATCTGAAAATAGACAACAACTTTTAGAATATGGTTTCCAAATTGCGAATGATTATATCTCTAAATCACACTATTAATAAATTGTGTTAATGTTTCCTTTGTTGGTTTTGCGTCAAATTCTATAACTTGACCATCCTTTATCATTTTTATTGTTGGATAACCCTCAACCTTATATTGAGACATTAATTTTTCTACATCGGGTGAATCATTCGTGCAGTCAATTTCTGTAAATATTAAATTATACCCATTTACGGTCTTTCCTTCATATTCTGTTTTTATTTGTTCCCATTCTGGTTTTGCAGTTTTACAATGTGGGCACCAGGTTGTAAAAAACAACATTAATTCAGCATCCTTATTTGATACTCCTTCTGTTGAAGAACCCTCGTATTTAACACTATTTTCATTATATTTTGTTTTATATTTATTTGTTAAATGTTTAATTGTAAATATTATTAATGCTATTAATATTAATATTAATAAACCATAAAGAATTCTATTCATAGTAAATAGACTTTTAAAATTTTTTAACATTCCTCCACCATTTTTTGATAAACTATCAAGATTGTTCATATTATATATTTAGAATATATTAGATTATTCTTTTAAACGAAATAAAGATTTTTATATAATATATGTAAATGCTATATCGAAATACAAATGGTGTTCTAATTGAAATTAATAAATATGATTACAAAAATGATATTATTTACTATAATGAAATTATAAATAAAGTATACAATAAGAATAATAATAATAATAATAAAAATAATAAATTTTATACAAATGAAATTATAAATCAACTTACACCAAAATATGGGAGTAAATAATTATCTATTTCTTTTTATATGGTAACCTTTACTAGACATAACAAAAATAAATATAAAAATCATAATAAAACACTCAAAAATACAAAAACTGTCTTTACTCAGGAAGAATATAAAAGTAATGAAGGTATGCTTACAACTGTATGGGGACCAAGTATGTGGCATTTTTTACATACGATGAGTTTCAATTATCCCACAAATCCAACTAATGATGATAAAAAATATTATCGTGATTTTGTTTTGAACCTTAAAAATATATTGCCTTGTAAATATTGTCGTATTAACTTAGAAAAGAATTTTAAAAAAATGCCTTTAACTATATCAAATATGAAAAATAGAGAAACATTTTCATTATATATATATCAATTACACGAATTAATAAATAAAATGTTGAACAAGAAATCTAATCTAACATTTGATGATGTAAAAGAAAGATATGAGAATTTTAGAGCAAGATGCACAATTGATTATAAAAAATTAATTAAACAAACCAAAGAAAAAGGATGCACAGAACCATTATTCGGTAAAAAATCAAAGTGTATTATAAAAATAGTTCCACAAGATGAAAAATGCGAAACATTTCAAATGGATAAAAAATGTATAAAAAAAAGAGTTTTACATACCAAAACTAGAAAAATCATTTAAAACTGGAATTGGTAAATATTGGTTATTTGTAGAATTATAATTTGGAACTTTTTTACAATCAAAAGCAGGTTCTGGACATCTAGCACACGCTGGACAAGGTGGGCACTTTTCTTTTCGGGGACAAGCAGAACTTGTAGGACAAGCTGGGCAAATAGGAGGGATTACTTCTGATTTTAGAATATATAAATCTTCTTGACCATAAGGTATCATATTTTTCATAATTCCTGGTGGTAAATAATCATCATAATTTGTTTTTTTGTTTGTATTGTTAGAATAATAGTTTGCTGATGTAGAATTGGATGGATAAGTGCTGTTATTATCATAAATATAACTTGGTGGAGGTGGTGGGGGTTGGTTATAATTATTGTTTTGACTATTATTGTTTTGATTATTATTATTATTATTATTTTGATTATTATTATTATTATTTTGACTATTATTATTATTATTTTGACTATTATTGTTTTGATTATTTGAAGTATATATATAAGTATCACCGTTTGGGGTTGTCACTTGAACCCCATAATAACTATTATTATTATCGCTATTTGTAATTTGAGTAATTTTGGCTGTTCCACCAGAGGTTCCTGTAAATGTTTTATCTTGAATACTTTCATTTGGAGAATTAGTATTATCTAAATTATAAGTATATACTGTTGTATTACCACTAATATCATTAACAGTAATAGTATATACATTATTTGCGGTTGTAATTGTTGCAGTTCCGCCATTTTGTCCGTAATAAACTGTATTACTACTACTATCAAATCCTTCTTTGAAACTACAATACATTCCTCCTAAAAAAGAACAAAAAAGAATTCCTAATAATAATATTATTAAAAGAAATAATGATTTATTTGATGACAACATATAAATTATATTGTGAAAATAATATGATTTAAAGATATAATTAGAAATTATAAAGATAGTTTTAAAATGGATAATAAAAAAACAACACGCATAATTAAAGAAAATAACATTAAAAAAACATATTATGAATTAAATACAGAATTTGTTGAGATTGGAATAGATGAAGTTGGAAGAGGTCCTCTTTTTGGAAGAGTTTATGCTTCTGCTGTTGTTTTACCTAAATATGACAGTTTTGACCACTTTAAAATGAAAGATAGTAAAAAATTTACTTCAAAAAAAAAAATTATTGAGGTTAGTGAATATATTAAAAAAAATGCTTTATATTGGACAACACAATACGAAGATGAAAAAACCATAGATGAGATTAATATACTTCAAGCTTCACAAAATGCTATGCATAAATGTATTAAGGAAATTATTAAACAAATAAATAATGATATTTGTTTAACAAAAATAAAAATTATTGTTGATGGAAATTATTTTAAACCATATACTACTTACAATCCTGAGAAAAAAAGAATAGAAGAATTAGATTTTGTTTGTATTGAAGGTGGTGATAATAAATATTCTTCGATTGCTGCTGCTTCTATATTAGCAAAAGTAGAGAGAGACCAATATATAGATGACCTATGTAATGAACACCCAGATTTAATAGAAAAATATTCGTTAAATACAAATAAAGGATATGGTTCAAAAAAACATATAGAAGGTATTAAAACGTTTGGAATTACTGAATGGCATAGAAAAAGTTTCGGTATATGTAAAAATTATTAAAAAAATTGATTTCAAATATATTAATATAAAAGCATTAAAGATAAAACAAGAACACAAAGTAAAACAAGAAAATGAACAATCAACAAGAAAATATTATTCCTTTATCTTATAAATCATACAATACTATTCCAAAACATTATATTAATGAAGATAATGATAAAGAGAGATATATATTAATATTTGATACTGAAACATCTGGACTACCCAAAAATAACTGGGTCAATTATCAACCATATTCTTATACAAAACAAAATAAAAAATATTCCCCATCTGACGATAACGATTTCCCTTATATTGTTCAAATAAGTTTTATTCTTTATGATAATGTTGAAAATAAAATACTTATATCAAATAATGAAATAATTAAAATTCCAGAAAATATTGAAATAACTGAGGGAAGTTTTAATATTCATAAAATTAGTAAAGAAGTAACACAATACGCAGGTAATCGTGAAATAACTTTTGCATTAACTGATTTTATGGATGCGTTCTATAAAGCAGATATAGTTGTAGCCCATAATATTTCTTTCGATAGAAATTTAATTTTAGTAGAACTTATGCGTTCTTACAAAGAAAATAACTCGGATGAATTTAAAAAATATATCAGAGACTTTTATTATAATAAAAAAGAATTCTGCACTTGTTCTTTTGGTGTCGATGAATGTAAAATACTTAATACAAATGTTAATGGAAAATTATATTATGTTAAACCAAAGTTGCATTATTTATATAAACACTTATTTAACAACACAAATATAGATATTAATAGATTACACGACGCATTTACTGATTTATTATTATGTTTTCGTTGTTTTTACAAATTAAGATATAAACAAGACATTAATCTTATTGATACCAATATTAAATTATTAATTGATGATTTGTCTGTAAAACCTGTTTTAAGAAGGTCACCCAGATTATTGAATATTTCAAAAAATACTTAAACATATTTTTATAATTATTATAAAAATATGAACCAATCCGTATTAGAAAAGTTGTTTACTACTTATGATAAATTTATGTATCTTAAATTATTTGTTGAAGATTTTCGTGGTTTAAGAAATGTTTATAAAGAAGCTGTGAAAAAACACCACGAAAATTTATTAAATAATATTTTTATTGATGCTGGGTTCGATTTATTTTTACCAGAAAATGATGAAGATGAACGAAAGTATTATGGTGAAGGGATTAGATTTTTTAATAGAGAATGGTCAGACCACGACGGTTTAAATAAAATTAATTTCAGAGTAAAATGCTCATCTATTATTATTAGTGATATTGGAAAACAATTTAATACTGGGTTTTACGTATATCCTCGTTCAAGTTTATCAAAAACACCTCTAAGACTCGCAAATCACGTTGGAATTATTGATGCGGGATATCGTAATAATTTGATAGGACTGTTTGATGTTATATATTCTAACGAAAAAAGCGACGACAGGGAATGCAACTATGTTGCTGAACCTTATTCTCGTTTAGTTCAAATATGTGCTCCATCATTAGTTCCTATTTATGTTGAATTAGTTGATACTGAGGAAGAACTCGGTATTCCAACTGAAAGAGGGAAAGGTGGAATTGGTTCTACTGGTATTTAGATCATTTTTTATTTTTGAACTTTATATAATTATTAAATTGAAATATTTAATAATTATAGTGTAATAAGTTAAGTGTTTATGGGGTTTTAGGCAGAACAAGATTCGCATACAGAATTATCGATTTCATCGTCCTCTGTCTTATTATCATTTTTCTCAGGTTCAAGAGTAAATTGTTGAGGTTTATGTTTTGCTTTTCTTCTCAAATAATATATTCCTGTTTTTAAACCTTTACTCCACGAATAAAAATGCATAGAAGTCATAGAGGAATAATTTGGGTCTTCTAACCATAAATTCAGACTTTGACTTTGACAAATAAAAGCACCTCTATCTGCCGACATATCAATCAAATGCTTCATAGGAATTTCCCAAACAGTTTTATATTTATTTCTAATTTCCTCAGGTATTGCCGTTAATTGTTGAACACTTCCATTATTCGCAATAATATTGTTTTTAATATTTTCATTCCATAAATTTAAATTAATTAAATCATTCATTAAATATTTATTTGTTAATATAAATTCACCTGCTAATGTTCTTCTACTATAAATATTACTAGTTAATGGTTCAAAACATTCATTAAATCCTAAAATCTGTGATGTGCTAGCTGTGGGCATCGGTGCTAATAGGAGTGAATTACGAATTCCATATTTAATAATTGAACCTTTAAGGGTTTCCCAATCATATCTATTCGTTGGTGTTACATTCCACATATCAAATTGGAGAATTCCTTTTGAAGCAGGAGAACCGATAAATGTGCTATATGCACCTGCACAATCTTCATTTAACAACATCATTTCATTTACAATAGGCAATAATTCCTTGAATTCTTTTTCATAAATTTTCAAATATGTTTCTGGATTGTCATTTTCATAATTTAAATTATCTTTGTTATAAATTAGTTTTCTCATACCTTTATTTCTATAAATTGCTATCTCATTACTTCTCTCTATTGAAGCGTGATAAATCGTTTCAAATATTAATTTGTTTATTTCTTTTGCTTCATCACTATGAAATGGAATATTCATCAATATAAAAGTATCAGCTAATCCTTGAACTCCAATTCCAATCGGTCTATGAAGTAAATTACTTCTTCTTGTTTTTTCAGTTGGATAAAAATTTATATCTATTACTTTATCCAAATTTGAAGTTATAACTTTTACTACTCTATGGAGATGTTCATAATCGAATTCTTTTGTTTCTTTATTTACAAATGAAGGTAGAGCAACACTCGCCAAATTACATACGGCAGTTTCATTTTTGTCTGAATATTCTATTATTTCAGTACACAAATTTGAACTTTTAATGGTGCCCAAATTTTGTTGATTAGATTTTGTATTAGCAGCATCTTTATACAAAATATATGGTGTTCCAGTTTCCATTTGAGAATCTAGAATTTTAAACCATAAATCACGGGCATTAATAATTTTTCGTTCTTTGTTTTCAGATTCGTATTTTTCATATAATTTGTCAAACTGTTCGCCATAAAGGTCAGATAAACCTGGACATTCGTCAGGACAGAACAGTGCCCATTTACCATTACTTTTTACTCTTTTCATAAAAAGGTCTGGAACCCATAAACCATAAAATAAATCACGAGCCCTCATTTCTTCATCACCGTGATTTTTTTTCAAATCCAAGAAATCCTCAATATCAGAATGCCATGGTTCCAAATAAATAGCAAATGAACCATTTCTTTTTCCACCCTGATTAATAAATCTAGCAGTATCATTAAAAACTTTTAACATAGGAACAATACCAGTTGATTTTCCATTTGTTCCTCTAATTAAAGAGTTATTACCTCGAATATTATGAATATGAAGACCAATACCACCAGACCATTTTGAAATATTAGCGCAATCTTTCAAAGTATTAAAAATGCCTTCAAGACTATCATCTTCCATTCCAACTAAATAACAAGAACTTAATTGAGGTTTATTAGTTCCAGCATTAAATAATGTGGGTGTGGCGTGTGTAAAGTATTTTTGAGACATTAAATCATAAGTTAATTTAACTGATTCTAAATCATCGCCGTGAATTCCAATAGCAACCCTCAACCACATATGTTGAGGTCGTTCTACGATTATTCCATTAATTTTGAACAAATAAGAACGTTCTAATGTTTTTAAACCAAAATAATCAAGTAAATAATCCCTTTCATAATTAATAATACTATCAAAATATTTATTATTATTAATAATAATTTTCGTTGTATTTTCAGAAATAATTGGACAGTGTTTTCCATTCAAATCTCTAAAATTATATAAATTATTCATAACATTTGAGAAAGATGATAAAGTATTTTTTTGAAGATTACTTACAAAAATTCTAGATGCCAAAAGTGAATAATCTGGATGTAAAGTAGACATCGACGCACACTGTTCGCAAGTTAATTCGTCAATTTTTGTTGTCGGTATTTTATCATATAACTGGTCGATAACTTTCATAGATAATGATGAATAATTTATATTTATATTTACTTCTCTCCCAATTTTCTTTATTCTATTCAATATTTTATCGAAAGAAATATTTTCCATTTTACCATTTCGTTTAGTAACCTTCATATCGTTATTTTCCATTTTAGTTAATATATAATATTAATTTTAAATAATATTAATAATATATATATTATAACTTGTATGTTTAGCAAATATTTAATTTTATGTTTTTTTATTTTTGTGGTTCTTTATTTAGGTTCATTTAATATAAATACTGAGAATTTCACGAATTTAAAAGGTTCCGACCCAAATCTTTTATTGACAGATAGTTATAAATTTACAGGAAATAAAAGAGTGAATAATACAAATGCTAGTGATATTTGGTGGTATTATCCTATATTCACAGAAGGGTCATATGCTCAAATAACAAACAATTTAAGATATAGAAGAAACCCTGATGATGGCGAATGTTCCCGTGCAGAGTTTTGTGGTGCTCTTTATAAAAGTAATAAGAACCCAAGCAACGTTATTATTCCACTACCCCCTGTTTCTGATGATGATGGGATACGTGTAAATTATTATAGAACAAATAGTGATTTATTTATCAACGAACAACCTGGAAAATTATTGGAACTGCCTGCCTTTTAGTTTATTTACATCTAATAAACATATTTGACTTGAAATATTAATAGATGGTTCTTCTTTTTTTGCTCTTTTATTTGGTGCTCTATGCGAATAACCATTTATTCTCTCATACTCAATAGTATTCCAAGTAATATTTAATTGCATAATATTATCTTGAAACCATTTACGATTTCTTAATACTAAAATACAACTATATTCTTCCAATTTCCAGTATATATTTTTAATCCAAATTTTATTTGAATTATTTTCATCTATATTTTTATCTCTCCATAATTCAAAATCTCTTAAATTCATATCAAGTGGTTTATATAAATAATAAGGATTTCCTTCATTTGTAGAAAAATACATAATAATGCCTTTATATGAACCATCATTTGACATATTATCTTCCCCATCTAATAGAAAAGCGTCTTCATTTTCATATTCAATAAATCTTGTTTCTAAAAAATCACATTCATTTAAATCGCATGTTTCCATTTGAAGCTGCATTTGTATCCAATATTCTTTTTTGGGTATTCCAGTAATCTCTCTATTTACAATATTTTTAATTTCAAGCATACGACCAAATCTATTTAGTAATGAAGAGTCATTATTTATTCCATCAGGAGAAGCACCAATAAATGAATAATTATCGTGTTGAATACATCCAAAATCACCAACACGTGTATTATAATCTTTTTCATAAATCATAACAGATATTGGTTCATATTTCTGACCCCAGTGAAGGGGAGAATCTACATTTACACCTGATGAGGTTGTTTTAATAATTATTGGTTGACATTTTTCAAAAATAAGTTGATTTTGCGAACTTTGATTTTCTAATGCTTTATAAGCATTACTAGCAGTAATTAAGTTGTGTCTAAATGTATACCATTCAGGAGTTCTCTGTTGTGGTTGAGGTTTTGAAGTTAAATATTTTAATTTATCTTGAATTAATATTATCTCTTGTTGGGTAGGAATACGTGTAATAAATGTATTTTTAAAAGAACGTGGTGGTATAATATTAATATGAAATAATTCAAAGGCTACATCAATAAAATAATCTATATCTTCGTCCAATTCGTCTTCTGGGATATTTAGATTTATAATACTTATTTGTTTTAAAAATAAATCTTTAACATTTTCTTTGATTATTGAATTAAAATCAGGGTCTGCTATTTCATTCGGATTATCATCAATAAAATCATACATTAATTGAGTTAATGTTTCAATAATTTCACATTCATCGTTTTCAGTAAAAAAACAGGGCATATTTTCTTCTTCTTCTTCCTCGGGAGTTTTAATTGTATGAATTATATTATTTAATTGAGGTAATTCAGACATTAACATTTTAATAAATATGTAAATAAATACTTATATTTTATTTTTATATTATTAAAATAAAATTGAATTTATTTTTTGACAAGTTTATCGTATATAAAAATGGACCCCAAACTATTCAAAAAATTACAAAATATTTATGAAGGAAAACGATTTATAAATATAATGAAAAATGTATATGATTTATATTTAAAACACGGTGCAAGAAGCAATAAAAACGTGGATTATTTTCATAATTATATTAAGACTGAATTAGAAAAAGTTTTTAAAAAAGAATATAATATTGTTTTAGAGTATAAAGTAAAATCGAAAAACTCATCTGGAAATAAAAAATGTGATATTGTAGTATTGAAAAAAAACAAACCATATATTGTTTTTCCAGTTAAAATAATAAAAACAAATTATAAACAAAATAAAAATAATGGATGGGAGAATTTGACTGGTGAATTAATACATTTGAAATGGTCAAATCCTGAGTTAAATATAATACCAATAAACATTTTTATGAATAGCACACCTTACTTAGATAATTCAGGAAATATTAAAAAATTTGAAAATATAACGATAAATGATATTTCAAATTATAATATATTGAATGAAAAAAATATAACATATGATATTATAAATTATATATTAGTTGTTCAACATAATTCTGTCATAAATGAAAAGTTTACAAAAATGCCTAATTTATTATATTTTGATTATAATACTGAATTTCGATGTTTATATGAAATAGTTAAAAACTTGTTATAATTATAATGGTAAATCATATAATATACTACTACTATTATTAATCCACCCAGCAGAACGTTTTGAACTATTGTTATTTATAAAATCTATATTATTAATAATAGTGTTTATTATTGTATCTATATCTTTCTCATTATTTGGTTCGATACATAAACAAGAGTAATGTAATACGTTTTGATTAATAAATATATTTTTATGTATAAATTTTGGGTCAATAAAACAAGGTATATATATACATTTTTTATTTGAATATTTAATAGATTGACTTCTTCCAAACGCATACCAAGTAGGATATGTTTTTTTACCATTATCTCTTTTAGATAGTTCAGTCTTATTTTCTAATAAATATTCATAAGTTAATTGATTTTCTAATTTAAATCTCTCTTCATTAATAATAATTCCGTTTTCATAAGGATAAATAATAAATTTAGTGGATGACCCTGTTGTAATTAATTTCCAACAAGGTTCATCAAACAATTTAGTCTCGTGTATAAATATTTTGTCTCGTAATGTAGCGATTCCGTTTCTAATTTTACAAATATCCTTTAATGTATTAATATTAGAGTTAAAATTAAACAACGAATAATTTTTAACGATATTCTCATATAAAATGTCGGTTCCATTATATATTAAATTAGTTTTTGATTTTTTATTAAATACTGTTATACAACAATATACAGAAGCATTTGTAAATACTTTTTTATCTTTAAAATCGATAATTTCTTGAATTAATTTATTATCAAATAAATATTGTCTTAATTTGTATGATGATTTATTATATAGATAAGAATTGGGTGTAATACAAACCATAACTCCGTCATCATTTAATAAATTTAAACATTTAATAATAAACGCATAATAAATGTCAATTGACCCCATACCTAGTATATGATAATTCTCTTTGATATAATTTCTATATTCAACTTGTAAATCCTGTATTTTAATATATGGTGGGTTCAATATTATATTATCATATTTTTTGCTTATTTGTGTTTTTATAAAATCGCCGTTAAATTTGTTTATATTAGGATTAATAATTTGGTTTAAATAATTATCTTTGATTTCATAAACATCAATATCAGTATAATTATGAATATTAATAAATTTCAATAAATTCCCAGTTCCAACACAAGGTTCTAATAAACTTCCTTGATTAGACAATTTATTTGACATTAATTCAGATATATCGTCTGGTGTAAATATATCACTTTTTGTAAAATGTAATAAATCTTTTTGAGTTTTTCCATTAATTTCATTTTTATTTTTTGATTTACACTTTATTAACAGCTCAGTTTTTGATAAATTGTTTAAATCCATTTTATAACAAGTTTTGTTGATACTACTATCATTCATATTAATTAATTCAATTTTTTTATTATTCAATAAAAACGATGAATTTACACACATAAGGGGTCAATTGTTTCTGTTTCATCAATAATTTTATTTTTAATAGTTCCCCTTGTTTTTTTTGGTGGAAGACTTTTCAAGGTATTAATTCTTTTATCAATATTTTTTAAGGTGAAATGTTTAGTTGGTTTATTATAAAATAATGCGGGAACATCTTTAATTTCTCCATTAGTTTTATCATAATTAACATCTTTAACTCTTTGCAATTTTTTCCTGTCAAGACAATCTTTTAAAAATTTGATTAATAAATTATTTTCGTTTTCATCCAAGTTATTTTCAATTGTATATTTTTCAGCAAAAGTTAATAATTTTTTAGTTTTAACTGTTTTATCTAATTTACTCCATGGTTCATTTTCATTATTAACTTTATAATCTTCCAAAAATTTATCTAAATTAATTAAATTATCAGTATTGTTAATTTTATTATCAGAAATAATATTACCACTTAAAAGCATAGTTTTATATTGAATATTTTTAAGTTCAATACATTCCTCTGTCATTTTTATATCTATATATTATATAAAAAAACGTTTAACTCAATTTAAATATACAATTATAATATAGTGATTATGGAGATAAATGAAAAAGTAATAAATATAATAGGAACAAATAATAAATATCAAATAAAAAAATTGACAAAAGATAAAGAAATAAAAAAAAGAAAAATTAGTGAGAAATATGATATAACAAATATAAATATAAAGGATGAACAGAGAGTTATAATAAAAAATATTTATGAAAATAATGAAGATGTTAATAGAGAAAATGAACCAATAAAAGTTTTAATAGAAAAAGAAATAAATAAAAAAATATATAGTTACAAAAACCAAGATATTATTAAAAAGAAATTTAATTTGGATTGTTTTATTGATTATAAAAATATAATAAAAATGTTATATAATTGTGATTTAAAATGTTATTATTGTAAAGAAGATGTATTAATATTATATGATTTAGTGAGAGAAATGAAACAGTGGAGCCTAGACCGTATAGATAATGAAAAAGGACACAATATAGATAATGTATTAATATCTTGTTTAGAATGTAATTTAAAAAGAAAAAATATAAGAAAAGATGCTTTTTTATTTACAAAAGAATTAAATATAATAAAGGGTCCATAATTGTTTTTATTTATTAATTCCATATAAATCAAAGTGAGCGTTCAATAAAAAGAATAATCCAATTGATATTAAATAAAACCCAGTTGCGTATTCTAATATATAATTAGGCATATTAGCAACTATTTTTGAACCAAACCACGAAGAAATCATAATCGCAATTATCAATGTAATCCCTATCTTAAAATCAACTTGTTTTCTTTTGTAATATTCATAAACAGCAAATATTGACAAAGGCGGAAGAATTGTTACTAATGTAGTTCCAATTGAGGTTTTATAATCTTTTTCGATTCCTAACACAACTAAACCTGGTAGGACTAATTCAGCCCCTGAAACACCTAATGCACCACCAAAAAACCCTGCTACAAGTCCTAAACAAATTGATAAAATATATTTATTAACCATATATATATTGTGTATAATTATTACATTTTTATTTGTATATAATATGTAATAATGGAATGGAAATGGAGTAATGGAGTTAAATATGAGAGAAGTTTAAGAAGTGAAAAATCTAAAAACCAAGAAAGACAAGAAAACAATAATAAAAGAAAACAAATAGAAATATATAACGATGAAAATATGAATGTAGACAAATTTAACAAAAGAGAAGAAACTTATAATAGAATGTCTGAGAGAGAATTAGTAAGTAGAGTTGCACTAAATCCTTTTTTCGAATAACTAATTAATTAAAAAATAATTTAAAAAAATAATTTAAATATTATTATGTCATCGTTAAATTATACATCACAAAATGATTTATTATTAAATAACTTAATGATTTTTTATAAAAATGAAGATAATTTAAATAAAATGTTAAAAATCATTACAGGTGAAACTAAGATTTCACTAAGAATAGTTGATTGGTTTGCTACTAATTATGCAAAAAAATATTTTACATTATATAATATTGAGGAAAATAATAGTATAAGGAGATTCAAAGTATATGTAGATTATAAATTAAAATTAAAGGCATATTCAAAAAAAAGGTTTGACCCTTTTTGTAGATGGGATAGAATTACTATTCCGTATAAAAATGATACATCAATTGAAACGACAATAGGTCAGTTAAACTTTTTTAAATGGACGTTGGAAAACAAAGTTATTGATTATATAGAAAATAATTATAATGAAATCGAAAATGATATGAATTCAAGGAATAGCACTTCTAAAAGAAAAGAAATAATATTAGACAATACAAAGACAAGAAAGAAGAGAGAAGAATTATCTATTTCTGCTTCAAAGAGTATAAAAAAAGAAAAGGTCGAAATTGTAGTAAATTTTACATAAAAAATTAGTTCTTTTATTTATTTTTTCTCTCAACTACAATTTAAATATATTTTAAATATTTAAATTATATTTAATGGGAAATACACAATCAATAAAGAAAATAAATTTTGAAGATATGCAGGTTGTATGTAAAAATCCAGAAACTTATTTATTAATTAATACTTTATCTGAAAATGAACAAAAATGTCTAATTACTGGTTCAATAAATTTTAGTCAAGAAGAAGCTATAATAAATAAATTACTTCGTGGAAATAAACAAGATAGAATTATAATTTATGGTAGAAATTCTAATGACGATAAAGCTCTAATTAAATATAAACAACTTTTAAATCACGGATTTTTCAACATTTATTTATATAGCGGTGGTATGTTTGAATGGATAATGCTTCAAGACATTTACGGGAATGATGAGTTCCCAACAACATCAAAAGAATTGGACATATTGAAGTTCAAACCTCATAAAATATTAAATGTTGCTTTGTTAGAAAATTATTAAAAAAAAATTGAAATTAAAATACTTATATTATTCTATCTAAAAACAAATAAAAAAAAGAATAATAATGGAAAACGCAAAATTCACCAAAAATGAGTATAACAATTATAACGGGTTATTTTCAAATAATGCAAAATTTAAATCACCCGAGGAAGAATTTGAATATAATCAAACACAATATAAAGAATGTAATAAATGTAACAAAACATTTTGTTTGAATTATTATAGAAATAATACTAGTGGAAAATACCCATTCAATAAAAATGGTTATAGACTTAAACGTGGTGAATGTATTGATTGTAACATAATTATTCAAAAAGGCAAAACTCACGCAAAAAAAATCGCAAAAATAAATGGTATTGAACGTAAAGCACCTTATGGAACATTATGTGAAATATGTAAATCACCAGACAATATCGTTTTTGACCATAATCATATAAAAAATGTTTTTAGAGGATGGTTATGTAATGGATGTAATAGGTCAATCGGAATGTTAGGTGAAAGTATTGAAGGTTTAGTAAAAGCAATAAATTATATGAATAAGGATGAAAATAAAATTTTTGTTCAAGATGATAATGGTTTTATTAGAATTATATAATATTTTACACTATTAATGACTTATTTAATCGGTCGCAAGATAAATCAAAATATTTTTTTTCGAGTTCAATACCAATAAATTTTCTGTTCAAATTTATACATCCAATTCCAGTTGTTCCTGAACCCATCGCATTATCTAAAACTAATTCATTCTCATTCGAATAAGTTTTAATTAAATATTCAATTAATGGAACGGGTTTTTGTGTTTCGTGAATGGTATCATATTCTATATCAAACTCAATAATTTCTGTTGGATAATTTGTAAAACTTTGTTTATATTCACTATCACTAATTAACTTATTATTCGGTCCTAGATGATGACTTTGGTTCAACATTTTTCCAATTCTTTTTTCAGAATTTTTCTTTTTTATATTTACTGGAACTAAATTTTGCGGATTATAAGTCATATTTCCTTTATGTTTAGAAGCCGCAGCAGCACCACCTGGTGAAAAGACACAAATATCTTCTGTGCATTTCATCGGTCTATAGTTAGCAAGTAAATATTGTGTTGTTTTATTTTTTTTCCAAATTAAATTATACTTAAACCATTCATAGTTAGCAGAAATTAATTTTGAAGTAAATGGTTGTTGACCGAAAAGAACTATAACACCTGTTGGTTTAATAAGAATTCTTTTATATTCGCTCCATAATTGTTCAATATCAATTATAGAATCCCATTTGCATTTAGTACTTCCATATGGTAAGTCGCATAATATTAAGTTGATACTATCATTTTCAATACTTTTCATAACTTTTAAACAATTACCGTTTGCGATTTTTATATTTTCATTAATATTTGTAAAAGAATAATTTTCTTTCTCATTCATTTCATCAATTATAATTAATTTTTTTATTATTTTTTTAACCTTTTTTACATTTTTTACAGTTTTAAAAATTTCTATCTTTTCTACCTGTTCTATCTTTTCTACCTGTTCTATCTTTTCTACCTCTTTTATATCTCTTACTTTTTCAAAATTCATATCAGGAACATTTGAAGTATTTTCCATATTTTATATTGTCTTTTTATGTATTTAAATATATTTGATTTAGTTTCAATTTTTATTTATATAATAAAAAAATTGATTTAAAAAGAACCACAGAAGTTACTATAACAACCACCACCTTACTTGAAGAAAGAAAGAAAATATCAAAATGGACTTGAATCAAAGAAAACTTACAAAATCCGAATGGATGTCAATTGAAATTCCAATAAACGATAATGAAAAAGAAATATTATCGCTTATTACAAATGGTTTTAATAATGTAAATATTAAATATAATAAAAACAATTCACTTTTCGGATTTTTAAAAATTGAATATAATGAACAAATGGAAGATTATTTATATAATAATTATTTCTCAAAAAATATTGATGAAATCAAAAATACATACAATATAGATAATATATTTAATATTAATGTAAAACCCAACCCTAATATTAAAAAAGCAGACCTCATCAGAATTAATAAAAATGATACAAATAAAATTAAACCGACACACGTTTTCGAATATTTAATTATCAAATTAATTGAGGATATTCTTAAATATAAAAGTAAAAATAGTTCAAAATGGATAAACCGATATTTTACAATTTGTAAGTTAATTAAAATAAATATAACTTTAATTAATAGACACATTAAACAAATTGTTAAAAATGTAATTGATTATTTTGAAAATGAAATAAATATGTTTGATGTCATATCAGATTCGGTTGAATTGATTGAGAATAATAAATTACTCTTAAAATACTCTGATTATAGTCTTTATGAACATCAAAAACAATTGTTTACATTTGTCAAAAATGAAGGACCCAAATTAATTCTTTATATTGCTCCAACTGGAACTGGAAAAACTTTATCCCCAATCGGATTATCTGAAAGTTATAAGGTGATATTTGTTTGTGCAGCAAGACACGTTGGATTAGCATTAGCAAAATCTGCTATATCTATAAATAAAAAAATCGCATTTGCGTTTGGATGTTCCTCAGCAGATGATATAAGACTTCATTACTTTTCAGCAAAAGAATATTCAGTAAATAAAAAATCTGGTGGAATTCAAAAAGTCGATAATAGTATTGGTGATAAAGTTGATATTATTATTTGTGATATTAAGTCTTATCTACCTGCGATGTATTATATGAAATCTTTTAATCCGATAGAAAATATTATAGTTTATTGGGATGAACCAACTATTACGATGGATTATGAAAATCACGAATTACATTCTATTATCCATAATAATTGGAAAGAAAACTTAATACCAAATATGGTTTTATCATCAGCAACTTTACCAAAATTAGATGAATTAACTGATACTATTAATGATTTCAAAGATAAATTTCCAAGAGCTGAGATTTATAATATTATTAGTAACGATTGTAAAAAGACAATCCCGATTATAAATAAATATGGATATGTAGTTTTACCTCATTATCTAAGTGAAAACTATGATGAAGTAATTAAAATAGTAAATAATTGCGAGAAAAATCTAACATTATTAAGATATTTTGATTTAAAAGAAGTTATTTCCTTCTTGATATATGTAGAAAAAAACAATTTTATACCAAACAACACTTATATTTCTAGAAGGTTTTCTTGTATTGATGATGTAAATATGATGGATATTAAACTACATTATTTATTTATTTTAAAAAAAATACATAAAGGAACTTGGGGGTCGATATACATTTCTATGAAAACTAAGCGTTCCCGAAAAATAGAAATTAATAATTATGTTGATACTAAGGGTAATAAAATACAAAAAACTAAAAGTATAGGACCAGGAATATATGATGGTAATTTACACGAAGGAAAAGAAATATCACGGATGTATAGCGAACAAATAAATAAACCAAAACCCTCAAATGAAAATGAAGAACAAGCAGGAATTTATATTACGACAAAGGATTCATTTACATTAACAGATGGTCCTACAATATTTCTTGCGGAAGATGTTCAAAAAATAGCGAGGTTTTGTATTCAACAAGCAAATATTCCAGTTAAAGTAATGGATGATATTTTAGAAAAGATTGAATTCAACAATCAAATAAATTTAAAAATAGAAATTTTGGAAAAAGAATTAGTTGAAATTAATGATAAACATATTGTAAAAGATGATAATCCAAAGATTGGTAAAAAGAATGAAACTAAATCTAAGAGAATAGTTGGTGATGATGGAAGAAAAATTTCTCAAATTGATAATGAATTGGATAAATATAGAAGTATGATAAGAACTGCACAATTAAACGATACTTTTATACCAAATAAACAACTTCATTTGAAAAAATGGGTTGATAGTCTGGTTGATGTGTCCAGGTCATTCACATCTGATATAGATGAGAAAACAATCGTCGATATTATGTTATTGAAAGATATTGATAGTAGTTGGAAAATTTTATTATTAATGGGTATTGGTGTTTTCACAAATCATCCAAGTATTGATTATACAGAAATAATGAAAAAATTAGCAGAACAACAGAAATTGTATATGATTATAGCTTCGAGCGACTATATTTATGGAACAAATTATCAGTTTTGCCATGGATATTTAAGTAAGGATATGAATTTGACACAAGAAAAAATTATTCAAGCATTAGGGAGAATTGGAAGAAATAATATTCAACAAAGCTACTCTATCAGATTTAGAGATGACGAACAAATAAACAGATTATTCTATCCTGAAATTGATAAATTAGAAGTTCGTAATATGAATATTTTATTTAACAGTTCATATTAATCCATAAATGTCGTCTTTAACACCTGTGTATTTCTCTTTGTGTTCATTTTCATTATTTATAGTATCATCATATTTTTTTTCAAATTCATTAAATTTACTTAAATTAGTTAAATTAGTTGAACTATCTGAACTACCAGAACTTCCAGAACTTTCAGAACTTCCAGAAGTATTATTTCCTTTATCATATTTCAAGGGTTTTAATCTATCTTCTATTTTTTTTTTAATGATACAAGATGTTTCAACTAAACTTTTGTATTTTGAATATGAATCATTCAAGAATGTTATTCCATCTATTTGTCTATTCGGGCGTAAAAGTGAGGTTGTTTTAAAAATATCAGTAGATAATATATAAAATTCCTTAGAACTATTCATTTCATTTTCCATTTGATTTTGAATTCCGAAAAATAGTTCAATTGAACCGATTATTCCACATAATAAAGATAATATACAATTTGTTAATGAGATTGTTTCTTGTATAAAAAAAGGTTGAGCACCAACACTTACTACTGAATTTATTGCTGATAATATTATTATTGGAATACGATAATATTTTAATGTATTTTTCAAATATAAATATCTTTTTTTATGTTCTTTTGCAAAAGTCTCGGAATTAAACCGTATCCTATCCAAAACCCATTCTATATCATCAGACCACTTAAAATCATTATTGTCATCTATTACTACTGACATTTATAATAATATATGATATATTTTATTTATATACTTCGACATAATGAACAATTATTTATACTAAATCTAACACAACTATTAAAGCATTCATTACAAATTTTATGCGAACAATTATATCTATTACTTAAATATAAATCACTTTCTTGACAAACCATACAACTTTCTTCTATTCCATCCTTTATTCTAACATAAAATGAAATAGTTGGATTATTAAATGAATGAATATTGAAATAGTCTAATATTTTTTCATTTGAATTAATTAATGGAGGAGCTTCTTCTACGCATATTAAAGATTTATTATATTTTTGTATTACTTCTACTAATTCATAGTTTCTAAAATTAAAACTATTTCTTATTATTGTATTTAAATAACTTATTAATTCATTTACTGTTGTTCTCTCTGTATAATTCATTATTATATTTTTTGTATTTGTTGTATAAACTTGTTTCAAGTAAATGTTTAATGAACGCATTTTCTAGGATTTGTTTTGTTTCTTTTAATTGTTTTCCAAAACAATTAATCAATTTTTATTTCCAAAAGTATTTGAATTAATATATATTTTTTAACTTAAAGAAAAATTATTGTTTCTTTATTATGCCCACTACGAATGTTGTTTTGCTTTTGTGTGCACAAAAGCAAAAATTTATATTCTATATCAATCTTAAAATATTTCTCTAATAAAGTTTTTGCGTTTACTTTCTGTGAAAAACCCATTCATTTCCAAACATTATCTAAATCAATAACAAAATCATCTTATAATATTTAAAAACAAAAATTTAAATATTATATAATATGAATAAATAAAATGTGACAGTATATGGTGTTTAATTTGAGTATGCTAACCCTCCCATACCACTCATAATACGTAACACGTTGTAGTTGGTAGCGTAGACACGAACCTTGGCAGTCTTGGTTCCTTCAACGGTAGCATTTGAGAGCACAAGTTGAAGAGTTGCGTTGTCAATTCGTGAGAAGTTGCACGTGCCGCTGGGTTGATGCTCTTCTGGGCGGAGGGCGAATGAATAAACATTAATACCTTCATCAGGGTTGCGAGTGTGGGATTGGTAAGGTTGAACCCACGAGAAGTAGGAACCTTCACGCTCAGAGAAGCGGTCTTGCCCGTTGAGTTGAAGCTTGGCAACAACGACTGGGTTTTGTCCCCAACAGTGCATATCAAGGGAGGTTTCAGAAAGGACGAAAGTTCCAGCATCAGAGACCTTAGAGTTGTTGTTATGTCCAGCGTGACTAACATAGTATGGTTCTCCATAATTGTTAACCAAAGTTTTAGCACCAGTTAGCTCATCAACATTACTTAATCCAACACTAGCAAGAGCATTAGCAAGATTTTGGGATTGATTAACACCAACATTATTACCCCCCAAGTTAGCTTCGTTATACATATCATTAGGTCCGTGCCAGTATCCAGTAAAGCCATTTCCTCCTTCAATAGCATCTAACGCACCAGCATCTTCGAAAAGACCACGAGCATCAATATAGTTTCCAGCAGTTACCTCAGATGGACCACCGAAACAGTGGATGGCATTTGGAAGGGCATCAATCGCATCAGTATAGTTGAATGGTTGAGCACCAAGAACCTTGAACAAAAGAGAATCACATAGTAAGGAAGAACAGTAATCCACGTTTTGGTCAGGTTGGACAACCCAAATCAATTCCTTAACAGGGTGATTGAAGTTAAGCTTAATCTTGTTTGAGGAACTACCGACGGACTCATCACCAGTAAATTGGAGTTGAGAAATAAGGTATTCGTGTGGGTTTTGGGCAAAACGTCTTCGTTCATCAGTATCAAGGAAAACATAGTCAACATACAAAGAAGCAGCAACCAAAGATTGATTGTAAGCGATTGTTGCGGCAACCGTGGTTCCAACTGAATATTGAGTTGCGTTCTTACCGTTTCCTGCGCTGTTGCAACTTAATGAGGTCACAGCCCATAAACATTCATCAATTGGACGAATATCAAGGTTGATTTTAACTTCGTGATATTGTAAGGCAATCAAAGGAAGAGCCAAACCAGGATTTGTGCAGAACCAGAATTGGAGTGGGATGTAAAGAGTGGTTTCAGGAAGGGCGTTTCTTGGGGCACACACTTGTCTTGGGGCAAGGGAGTCGCAAGGTCCATCAATATCAGCGAAAGAAGGGTCGGTGATGAAAGTTAGTTGAGTGGTATTTCCAATCATCTTGAAGTATCCTCGTTGTTGTTCAGAGGTCATAGTAAGTTGGTTCCAGATGTGCATCCAGTCACCATATTGACGGTCAATTCGTTGTCCTCCAATCTCAACTTCAACTTGTGCGATGAGTTGTTCTCCTGGAAAATCTAACCAACGAGCATAAACACTTCCTGCACCATTTGCTAATGAAGTAGTATTTCCCATATATTGGTTGATTTCAGGCAAAGTCACTTGAAGATAAGTGCGGTAAGCTAAATCTCCGTTTCTGCTGATTATACAAGTAACACGACGTCCAAAGTCCGCTTGTCCGTTAAACGTTTGTTCAATCGACTCAATTGAAAAATTAGTATATCGTCTATAAGTCACCTTCCAAAAAGTTATTTGTGGATTACCTGTTAGGTAAACATCTTGTGCGCCATAAGCTACTAATTGCATTAACCCGCCCGCCATTTTTTCGTTATAGTATTGCTAAAGAAAAAAAAATTTGAAATTTACGCTTAATTAATTTATTAAATTACTTATTGAATATTATTATTTATAAATTACGACCATTATTTTTTAGACTGTAAATGATGATATTTTATTTCAATATGATTTTCAGGAATGTTGATAATGAGATAATTCAATAATTTTTTCAATACTTCTAAACGATTATCCAAACCACACCTATTAGACCGACCAAAAAGAGTATTGCCTAAATTTCATTTTTTTCCATACTTCTTGGTTTCGTTTCGCCATACTTTCCTTTTTTCTTTGTACCATAAATTATATAAAAACGAGCGTAGCTTACGGGGTTTTATTCAAAATTTTTTTTAAGAAAGTTGATTAAATAAGTGTCTAAGAAGATTTCTTTTTTGCCTTCGTGTTTTTTTTGAAAGATATAAGATTCGTTATTTTTTTTAATAGTCCATCCATCATTAATAGCATTAAATAAAAAAAGCATTTTTTTCAATTTAATATTATCGATATTATTAATATTAATATCATTATTAATAGTTATGTCCATATTATAAATTTTTAAGAAAAGTAAATTGTTGTTTAAACATAAAATAAAATATATTTTGTTAAATAATCAATTAAAAATTAAATATAAAAGCATATATTGAAAATGCCCTCTTTTAAAACAAAAACAATAAAAAAAATAAAACTGAATAAAAGGTCGATAACAACATTAGATGGAAAGCATCGTGAATTTGTGAATGATTTCAATAAGGATGAGAACCAAAAGATTCCAAAATTAAGAAAAGAATGCGAAGAACTATGTAAAAAGTTAGAGATAAATGAAAGTTTAACAATAGAACAAGTAATGGATATAAAAGATGAAATAAAAGATACAAAAGAAAAAATAAAATTTTTAAAAACAAAAAAGAAGAATTATTATTTAGATAATTCTAAATATATATTTGATTACTTTGAAAACAAGAAAAATATATCGATTGGAGATATAACAAAAAACAAAAACAAGATATTAGATAATTTTTTCAAAATAAACAAACAAGATAATAATATAATTGAAAATAAAAATAATAATATATTTTCAAAATATTTAAGTAATATAGATGAGTCATTTATAGATATAAATTCATTTATGTATTCAACTGATGTATGTTTATCGTGTAATAAAGGAGAGTTAATACCTATGGATGATGAAGGTGTGTTAATTTGTAATAATTGTTATAAAAATGTTCAATATTTAATTGAGAATGACAAACCGTCGTATAAAGAACCACCAAAAGAGGTGTGTTTTTATGCTTATAAAAAGATAAATCATTTCAAGGAGATATTAGCACAATTTCAAGGAAAAGAGACAACACAAATACCTATTGAAGTAATTGAAAATTTGAAACAACAAATAAAAAAAGAGAGAATTGAAATAAATAAGATGAATTATTACAAAACAAAAGAATTATTGAAGAAATTATCTTATAATAAATATTATGAGCATATAAATTTTATAAAAGATAAATTAGGAATAAAACCCCCAATAATTAGTCAAGAATTAGAAGAAACATTATGTAATTTTTTTATGGAGATTCAATATCCTTATGCTAAACATTGTCCAGATTACAGAGTGAATTTTCTTCATTATTATTACGTATTGTATAAACTATTTGAATTATTATGCGAAACCCAATATTTGATAGAAATCCCGATGCTAAAAGATAGAGAGAAACTAATAGAACAGGATGCGATATGGAAAAAGATTTGTCAAGAGTTAGATTGGGAGTTCATTCCAACTGTATAAAAATATTATTATTTTAGTTTAATAATAATATTATATTAAATTACTACTTAAAGACCCCCAGGAAATCCAACCATATTCAACCCAATTCCTAAACCAGCCCCAGAACGAGTAGAAACACCAATACTAGGAATATAAGTATCCAATATGCAGAAAGTTGCGGCAGCAGTTAAAGCAATCAATACAATTTCTTCTAAATTCAAGGAACGCTTAGGAATAGCATAAGCAGCGATAGAAACCATTAAACCTTCAACTAAATATTTAATAACTCTTTTTACTAATTCACCAATATCAAACATTTCTTATATTAAATAAAAAGAAAAAAAATAAAATATATTATAAAATAAAAACTTAAAATGAAATATTTATAAATAATTATAAATGAGTAGTTCAAAAAAAAATAATGCTAAAACAAATAATTCTGAAAAAAAGAATAATAAAAATAGTAAAACAAACAGTAAATATGTAGATTTACTAGAAGAAGATAAACCAATCGCCAATCAAAAGTTTGTTTGTGTATCATTTGTTTCACCTGAAAAAATCTTAAAACAAAAAGAAATATTTTTCTTTCAAGAATTTTTAAAGAAATGGGAGTTTAATAAAAGTATGGAAAAAATGGTGCAGTTTCTAAATTTTATTAGTTATAAATATAGTCTTACTTTTGATGATATTACGAAGGACTTTCAAGATTTTATCAAAGAAGAACAAGAAATTTTATCTTCTACCAGTTTAGATGATGAATATAAAACCTTTTTAGACAATAATGAAGACGAAATGGAAAAATCATTTAATATTCAACATAATTTTCAAACTTCTATAAGAGGGTTGAAAGTTCGTGGTGTATTTCCAACGTTAGAAGAAGCAGAATTAAGGTGCAAGATGTTAAGGGAACTTGACCCAAATCACGATGTTTATGTTGGTCCTGTTGGATTATGGATGCCTTGGGACCCAGAAGCTTATAAAACAGGGCGTGTTGAATATTTAGAAGAAGAATTGAATAATCTAATGCGAGAAAAAACAAAGAATGAAAGTTTTGCTAAAAATTCTTTTGAAGAAAGAGTAAAAGAAACAAAGAGAAAAGCGATTGAAGAAAATATTAAAATTGCCGAAAAATCTGGTTCTGTTTTGACACAAAATATAGATGATGATGGAAATCTAATTGGTGTAAATAGTATGAACACACAATTAAATAATTTCACAAATAAAAATGACGAAATATCTGTTGCTGATATTCGAAATGAATTATTTGAAGGAGATAATATAGTTACAGGAAAAACGGATTATGGACAATCAAAACTTGTAAGTGGTCCTTTTGCAAATTCCAAGAAAACTGATTAATTTATATAATTTTAATTGAAAAAAACTAAAATTATAATATATGAGAAAATATAAAAATAATAAAACTAGAAAAAACAAAAAACATATTGGAGAAATACGATTTTATGATAATCAAGATAATATGATAGAACAATTTAAAAAATCTAAAAAATTTGTGAAAGCTATTAAAGTGTCTAGCAACCCCAATATGGAAGTATTAATGGGTAATCATAATTCAAAACTTTATACCAGTATTTTTTTAAAAATGTATCCAACAAATAAATATGCTGCTTATTTAAATCAAAATGGATTTAAAGAAATCGCAACAAATATTGGAGTTTCTTATTCTGATATTACTGATTTAATTGATTGGTCTAATAATAAATTTATTAAGAAAAAAGTTGTTATTTTTGATTGGGATGGAACCCTTTCTGTAACAGAAGGAATTGTTATTCCATCTACAAAAGAATATGAACAAGAATTACTTAATTATGGAATTACTAATTACGAAATTGCTTTATATTATGCTGGTTCAATTAACAGATTGAATAAATTAAAAGAGATGTTTAAACATTTATATAAAAAAAATGTTCAAGTTTATATTTTAACAAATAATCCAACTGCTAGTTGTAACTGGGAAAAAAACATACAATATGGGATTGGTCCTCAATCCCGAATAAATTTTTTTAAATTAGTTAAAGAATTTATTCCGCAAATTAAAGAAGAAAATATTTTATGTGGTTTCGATACAAATGGATTTAAACCAGATTGCTTCTTTAACAACGAATATTTAAGAAATTTATATTATGATATTCAACACAACCACGTAATTCATCATTCTAATCCAAGTAATTCAAAGTAATTGTAAATATTACCATTTTGTTTTTTTTACGCTTATTTTTTGTCCTTGTCCTCTCTTTTTTACATTATTTGGGTCATATTTTTCATCTTCATCATCAGAATTTATTCCTTTTGATAATTCCCAAAATTCCTTACTTCCTAATTTGAAGTCATTATGTGCATCTGCTTTATACCAAAATACTTGTTCGTGTAATTTATTTGATTTTGCGTTATTATTAATTACTAAACACTCATAATTTTCCGTGCACTGATCCATAACTTGACAAAACGATTCAAATGTTGGAAACATTCCCGCATAATTCTCATATATTCGTTTTCTATTTGCTATGTACGGTTCTCTCAATATAAAAACATAATCTATATTTGTTCTTAAAGTTGGTGGTATTCCTAATGGATATTGCATAGTTATTATTAACATTATTTTCCAGTGACGTCCATTCATAAATAATAATCTCATCATCTTATCTCTTGTCCAAGCACCATCATACAAACAATCGTCTAATATTACAAAGGCACGTGGGTCAATAGTAGTTCTTTTATAAGTTTCTACTTCTTTTTTCATTTGCTTTAATACGGATTTTTGTCTTTTTAGAATATTTTCTATAATCGCAGTATTATATTCGTTATGAATAAACAATTTTGGAACCATTTTACCATAAAAACCATTACCTTCCTCAGTTCCAGCAACTACTACACCAATCGGTATATCTTGATGGTAATATAGTAAGTCTCTAACTAAATATGATTTACCTGTATCTCTTCTACCAATTAATACAACAACTGGTCCTTTGGATTCATTCGGTTTAAATGATATCGTTTTCATATCAAATTTTTTTAATTCAAGTGTCATTTTATTATATATATAATTTTTTTTATAATTTTTATTAACGCACATTCTCAAGTCGTATACTTAGAATAAGTTAAAAATGAATTATATTAATATTACACAAACTATTATTAATGTCTGGACAATTAAACATCAATTATGAAAAAAGAAATAATTTAGAATTATTTAAAAATTTTAAAAAATCATTATTAAAAGTTCAAAATTATATTCCAATATACAATAATTTCTTTTCATTTAATGAAAACAATTTTAATAGTGTTAATTTTAATAATAAATGGTATATTAAAAATTTATTAAATCAACACGAAAATAAAGATAATATTTATAATGCTATTTTAGAAAATATTGAAAATGGAATGATAGTAGAAAAAGAAATTTTTATAAAATATGCACCATTAATTGACCCATTTAAATATTTAGTAGGAAAATATAATATTAATGATGACAAATTGTATAAATTACCCAAATTAAACTCCACGAATAAAGATGTTTATTATAAATTTATAGACAAAAATAACTCATCATATATTGATAGTTTATTCTCTTTTTTAACTAGTAAAATTATTCATAAATATAATTTTTTACACGGGGTCGACTATTATGGCGCATTTTTAGGCGTAAAATCAAATTATAAAATTAATATTGTTGATGATATTGACTATTTATGTAAATCTGACTATTTTAATAAAAATAAAAATATAGAATTTAAAGTGGATGATTATAGTTTTTTATTAAATGAAAATATCAACTCTAAAAAAAAACCAATAAAAATAGAAAATAATGATACAAAAAATTCTATATTATCTGTTGAAACAATTAATGATAATTTATTTGAAGATTTGTTTGAAGATAAATCATTTACATTAGACGATTTAAAAAATAGTTCATTAGATTTAATAGATGTTACTAATTCAAATTATTTTATCATAAAATCTGAAAATAAAACAACTACAATAAAATCTTCTTCATCTTGTTCTTCAAGAACTTCTCATACAAGTATAACAAATGAGGATTTTGATGAGTTAAATACAGAAAGTGGAAGTGAAACCGAAGGCGAAAGCGAAGGCGAAAGCGAAAGCGAAAGCGACGGTGAAACTGAAAATAGTATTGAACAACCAGTTTATGCTACAATTCCAAAATTTCCAATAAATCTAATTTGTATGGAAAATTGTAATAATACATTAGACAATTTAATTTTTAATAATCAATTGAATGATGATGAATGGTTCTCAATATTAATGCAAATTATAATGATATTAATTACATATCAAAAATGTTTTTCTTTTACTCATAACGACCTTCATACGAATAATGTAATGTATAACAATACAGATAAAAAATATATATATTATTTGTATAATAAAAAATATTATAAAGTTCCAACATTTGGACGTATATTTAAAATAATCGATTTTGGAAGAAGTATTTATACATATAATCAAATATTATTTTGTAGTGATAGTTTTGAATACGGTAATGACGCATCAACTCAATATAACTTTGAACCATACTTTAATGATAAAAAACCAAGATTAGAACCTAATTATAGTTTTGATTTATGTCGGTTGGCTTGTTCTATATTTGATTATATTATTGATGACTTAGATGACATTAAAGATATAAATAAGTGTTCAAATATAGTAAAGATAATTGTTGATTGGTGCACCGATGACAATAATACGAATATTTTATACAAAACAAATGGAATTGAGAGATATCCAGATTTCAAGTTATACAAAATGATTTCAAGATGTGTTCATAGACATACACCAGTTCTTCAACTGGAAAGAAAAGAGTTTATGAGTTATTTAGTTAAAAAAAGTGATTTACCAAAAAAATATACATTAATTAATATTGATGAAATCCCAACTTTTATAACGTAAAAGTATTTTATTATTATATTTGTATATAATAATGTCAATCGGGTTCATAATTACCAGACACGTAAATAATGAAAAAACAAATGATTATTGGAATAGATGTATAATATGTATAAGGCGTTTTTATTCTCCTGAATTTTATAAAATTGTTGTAATCGATGATAATAGTAATTACGATTTCGTTAAAAAACATCACGAATACAAAAATGTAGAGTATGTTCAATCTGAATTTCCAAAACGAGGTGAATTATTACCATATTATTATTTTTATAAAAACCATTATTTTGAAAAGGCGGTAATAATACACGATAGCGTATTTTTTCATATAAAAGTAAATTTTAGAAAAATCAAATTACCCGTATTACCATTATGGCATTTTGATTTTGGGAAAGAAGAAAATATTCAGAATTCATTAAGAATAACATCATATTTAAAAAATAATAAAAATATTAATGATTGTTTATTAGAAAATATGAAGATTGATTCATTATACAAGTTCAATAGAAATAATGATTGGAACGGTTGTTTTGGTGTTCAATCATTTATAAATCATAAATTTTTATGCAATATACAGAATAAATATAATTTATTTAGTATATTAAATGCTGTTCATAATAGAAGTGATAGATGTTGTTTAGAGAGAATAATGGGTGCAATATTCAACATAGAATGTAGGGATTTAATAAAAATTAATTCATTATTAGGTGTAATAACAAATTCATTATCGTGGGGATATAATTTTGATGAATATATTAATGACTTGAAAACAAACAATAAATCAAAATATCCCGTAGTAAAAGTATGGACTGGAAGATAAAATGCGTAAAATTAAATAAATCTTTGTTCTAAGTTAAAATATATAAAATGACTAATATTTTTGTAACAGCTGCGATTATTTCTATTATTTTTTTTATAATTAAATTTATTGAAATGCGTATTGTTGATAAAGAAAATAAACCACTAAAATTGTTAATTAGGGATTCATTATTGGTTTATTTTAGCGTTGTTGCTGGTTATTTTATCATAGACCAATTAAAACCCGCAATTCAACAAGGGTCAAACATTTCAAATCCAACTGTTTTTACAGATAATCCCTCATTTTGATAACATCTTTAAGTAGTTTATTTATATATTGAAATGAACCAATATTACAAGATGACAGACAAAAAAGTTATACTCGTTATTGAACCTGAATTATCTATGGAAGATATTAACGCAAGAATAAAGAAAGAAGTTTGTTATGAAACTTTGGAAGAATTAACTGACGCAAAATTAATGTGTGAATATAAAGATTGTAATTCTGTTAAAAATGAAATAAAAAAACTTAGTGATGTATTGGGAAAATATATTGATGAAGAAACAAAACAAAAAATAATACAAGAATATTTATTACAATTGATACCAGCAGGCACAAAGGGGGTTATTAGAGGCAATAAGTTCAATAATATAGTAAAACAATTTATCACAAAATTAGCATTAGACACAGACCGATTTGAAATTTGTTTTGAAAAAAAATGTGAAGGTCATTTTACGACTGAAATACCAGATTGGTATATTCTGGAAAAATCAACTAATAAAATTATTATTGGTATGAACCAATTAGATTTAACCTCAGGTGGTCATCAAATAAATAGGGGTTATAAATATTTAATTGATAATAAGCATAATAATGAAAATAGTAAGTTATTATGTGTAATTTGTAATAAAATCGAATTTAAAAGCAATAAAAATAAAGCATACAAATTATTTGAAACTGGTTTTGAAAATAATACATTATGTTATTTGAATAATTTACAAAATATTATTACTTCATACTTTAATTAACATTCTAATAACGGATTGAATTTAAATATTAATTCCTGTTTTGATATGGATTTAGGACCAACTGTATTGTTAAATTCATATGTGATTGTAGATAATTTATTTATATTATCAGTTATAGATTTTCCATTAGTAAATTTTATAAAATAATGTGATTGGATACTTTTTTCATCATTTTTTTTATCTATTGTTCCTGCATTTACGCCAACACGACGAAATGATATATCTGGATTTTCTGTTTTTTCAACAAACATAAAATTTACTGGTTCTAATTTTTCATTTACAACTCTATTAGTTGTTTTTTTCTCCCATATTTGAAAAACCGTTTCTACATTATGTTCTACACCATCTACTAAAAATGATTTGTCAGGTAAATCTATTTCAAATATAAGATGAAAATTTAATGGAAATGTTTTTTTTAAACTATCTTTTTTGAAACTTTTAGGTAATATAAACGAAATACTATCACAAAATTCACAAGATTTTTTTATAAATTTAATCGCTAATGAAGATTGACGACCAAATGGAGGATTACCTATTATGTGTATTTTACTAAAAGTTTCCTTGATACTACCATAGTCAAATAGCAAATAATCTTGTTTTATTATTTCGTTATTATCTGGTTCTAAATCATAAAATCTAAAATTACTTGATAATGATTTAATGCCTATAATAAAAGAACCATTACCTGCACTTGGTTCTACAATTAAATCATCAGTATTTAGGTGTATATATTTTTTAACGAGATTTAAACACAATTCTACAACAATATCCTTTGTGTAATATTTATCAATAGTATTACGATTCAATCCTTTTGTTTGTTTAGTTTCCATATTAGGTGTAGTTTGTTGTTCGGTTGAATTGATAATATTTAAATCAATTTTTTGTTTATTTATAATTGTATTTTCAGGAATTATAGAGTTAAGTTTATCTTCAACCGCTTTATCAATTAATACCTTAATTTTATCGGCATTATTTTCGCACATATTTTTTCGTTTTTGGTGTTGAGTATAATGTGATTTTTGAGTAAAGGTTTTATAACACTTATCGCAACTATAATTAACCATTTTAGTTATATAGTTATTCCTAAATTATTTCAATTTAAAAAATAGAATTTACATTTTAGACAAAATCGGCGTTTGAAATGTAAAAAGGTGTAATAGTTTCCGTTGTGTTTCAATCTTTTTTTTGTTTAGTTTCCATATTATTGTTCAGTTAAATTTATATTTTTTATTCCAAAACCTCAAATTCATTTAACAACAAATCATCATTTAAATTCAACGAAGACGGTTCAATATTATGAATATCCAAATTATCTAATTTTACATCTTCATACGTTATCTTAATTCTGTCATTCTTGATTTCATCCTCATCATCTGAAAATCCATTTGATAAATTACCCTCTGTATTATCACTTGAATAAACGTTTTCATCAAAAGATAATGACTTTGTTGATTTCTCATCCTTTAATTCTTGATTAGGATGACTAGGAATACTTTCTAATGAGGGCAACGATTTAATTTCATTTATTATATGAGGTTTTTCTATTTCTTCTTCTATATTATTCTCAACCTCTATTACTTCCTCTTTTATTTCTTCTACAACATCTTCCTCAACTGTTTCGTCCATATAAGCCCTTAATATATTTTCAACTGGAATACTCTCTCTAATTGTATTTAATATACATTCCTGAACATTTATTTCGAGTTCTCTATTATTTTTTTGAATATTTAATGGGGAAATACCAATTTCAAATAAATATACATTTTTATATATTTTTCTAGCAATATTTATGTATACTTTATGAATAAATACATCCAATTTTGGAATATTAATATCTATTTTCTTTTGTTTTTTTCCAACACGAATTGCTGTTAATAATTTCAACTGTATTATATGAACACAAGTAATCAACTCTTCTAAATAACCACAACCACTTCTCTCAATTATTCTATTTTTCTCATTATCAATTATACTTGGGTTCCATTTCGGTATTCTACATATAAAATTCTGAAATGTCATTAAATATTTATCCATCTCATCATTATTTTTGCACAAATTTACAGCTTCATCAAATATTGATTTTAATCCTTCTATTAATAAAGGTGTTAAAATAGTTACTAGTCTTGCAGACCATTCATTTTTACTTTCATGCAAAGTGCTTATATTAAAATCATCCATATTACATAAAACTTATATTTTCTAAACTATAATTTAAACTTAAATATACAAAATTCAATATAAACATTATCAATAATTTTTCATTTCTTAATTCTTTTTTTACTTTATTAAATCCAAATAATAATTCATATTTTTTTTCATCCGTAAATTTTATAAGCAATAAATTATTTTCTAATAGATATATTAAATCTAATCCACTATAACCTTTTTCATATAACTTTTCAGAAAATAATATGAGTTTATCATTAATATTTGAATTAAAATTTTTATTTAACTCTTTTTTTAACCATTCTATTCTTTGATTTTTTATTTCTTTTAATTTAAATGTATTATTCAAATTATAATTATATAAATTTATATTTTCACCATTCACAACTGGTTCAGGAATATATATTTCACAAAATCTCGATAGTATCGGTTTTAATAATTTATATTTATCTTCTACAATTATAAAGAACCTTGTATTATGACTAAATAACTCTATACATCTTCTTAGTGCTGACTGTGCATCAATAGTTAACTTATCAGCATTCAACAAAATTATACTTTTAAAAATATCACCACCATTTGAATTTATGTGTGTTTTAGCAAAAAATTTTAATTCATCCCTTATAAATTTAATACCTTTACCGTGAGCACAATTTACATACATAACAAACGATTTAATCTTCACTCTATCACTATTATAAATTAAATTTATAAAATCATTTACTATCGTTTTTTTTCCACAACCTGTTGGTCCGTGAAATATAATATTTGGGATTTTATGAATTTCGTGAAAGTATTTTAATTTATCCATTATTGATGTATGTATATTTAATATTGTCATAATTTATATAATATATATTTTTTAAGCATATATTATATATATATATGAAAACCAAGAAATATAATTTTCCTATTCGTTATTTACCGAAAAAATTATCTTTTACAGATAGAAAAAAACAAAATTATATGTTGAAAAAATCTAGAAATTTGTATAAAAATAGTATTTATTACACTAGAAAAAATTTGAAATCATTCAAATCTAAGAAATCAAATCACATTATAAATGCTCAAAAAATTTATGGGATTTCAAACATGAATATAAATGATGAATTAGAAAAAAAAACAGGATGCAATAAAAAAGCATTAAATCAAATTGTTAAAAAAGGAGAAGGTGCTTATTATTCATCTGGTTCTAGACCTAATCAAACACCACAATCATGGGGTTTAGCACGCTTAGCTAGCGCAATTACTTCTGGAAAAGCAGCTGTTATTGATTATAATATTTTACAAAATGGATGCAACCAAAACAGTAAGGCTTTACGATTAGCAAAAAGTGCTAAAAAAAAATATAAATTTCATAAAAAATAACTTCCGTAAATTTAATATATTTTCATACATAATCATTTAAAGATTTTAAATAAAATTTACATATATGTCAGAAACAATACCAATTATTAATTCAGTAGAAAATAATGTTCTTACTATTAAAACAGTTCAAATCGCTCCTTTTAGAACTTTAATGACTGCTTTAAAAGACATCCTTTTAGAAACCAATATTACTTTTCAACCTGATGGAATTAGAATTATTAATATGGATAAAAGTCATACTATTTTAGCACATTTATTTTTAGCATCTCAAAACTTTGAATTTTATGAATGTAAGAAAGAAAAAATTATTATTGGTGTTAATATGTATCATTTATTCAAATTAATTAATTCAATAGATAATGACGACACTTTAACAATTTATATTGAAAACTCAGACTATATTGATGGTATCGTTTCTCATTTAGCATTAAAATATGAAAATGGTGAAATTAAACAATGTAAAACACAAAAATTAAGATTAATTGAACCTGAACAAGAAGAACTTGAATATCCTGATGTGAAATTCTCATCAGTAATTAATTTACCTTCAACTGACTTTCAAAAAATAATTCGTGATTTGTCGTGTATATCAGATAAATTAGAAATTAAATCAGTTGGGAATGAATTAATATTTAAATGTTCAGGACAATTCGCATCTGCTGAAATACATCGTGCTGAATCTGACGGAAGTATGGGATTTATATTAAAACAAGACTCATCCAAAGTTATTCAGGGTGAATTTTCTTTAAAAAATCTTGGATATTTTATAAAATGCACCAATTTATGTTCTCAAATAGAAGTATATTTAGAGAACGACCTTCCTCTTGTTGTTAAATATAATGTAGCTAGTCTTGGTGAAATAAAATTGTGTTTAGCACCTTTACCATTATCATAAATATTTAATAAATTATAATCATAAATATTATATATATTTACAACATATATATATAATATGAATTTTTTAAATTTTGTTTTTAATAATAAGAGGAACCAAAAATATAGGGATTATAACGAATTTAATCAAACATTAGGTTCTTGTAGAAAACCTTATATTAATAGACCAAATATTGTTGGTGATGATGGTCAAGATGGTCCTACTGGTGCGTGGGGTTTTACTGGTTCCAAAGGAGAAGACGGTTTTACTGGACCAACTGGTCCATGCTGCACAGGTCATACTGGTGCAACTGGAAGAATCGCAAGACAAGGGGCAAAGGGTGCTACTGGTGCAACTGGTCTAACAGGATGCACTGGTGCTACTGGTTCAACTGGAAAAACAGGTGCAACTGGTGCAACTGGTGCAACTGGTGCTACTGGTGCGACTGGTTCAACTGGAGCAACAGGTTCAACTGGAAAAACAGGTTCAACTGGTTCTACTGGTTCTACTGGTTCTACTGGTGCTACTGGTGCTACTGGTTCAACTGGTTCAACTGGTGCTACTGGTTCAACTTGTTCTACTGGTTCTACTGGTGCTAGTGGTGCTACTGGTGCTACTGGACCCACAGGTTATACGGGTGCTACTGGTGCAACTGGTGCTACTGGTGCCGCATCCGATACTGGACCAACAGGAGCAACAGGTTCTACGGGAGCGACAGGTTCAACAGGGACAACATGTGCGACAGGAGCAACAGGAGCAACAGGTTCAACTGGTTCTACTGGTGCGACAGGTTCTACGGGAGTGACAGGTTCCACAGGTTCCACAAGTGCGACAGGAACTACGGGAGAAAAAGGAACTATTGGTTCAACAGGAGCAACAAGTTCAACTGGTGCAACAGGTCCAACAGGAACAACAGGTTCAACAGGTGCAACAGGTTTCACAGGAGCAACAGGGACAACAGGAACAACAGGGACAACAGGACCACCTGGTCCAACTGGATATACTGGGGCAACTGGCGCAATAGGGACAACAGGGGCAACTGGGGCAACAGGTCCAACAGGAGCAACAGGAGCAACAGGTCCAACAGGAGCAACAGGAGCAACAGGTGCAACAGGAACAACAGGTGCAACAGGAACAACAGGTGCAACAGGTGCAACAGGTTCCACAGGAGTAACAGGTGCAACAGGTTCCACAGGAGCAACAGGGGCAACAGGAGCAACAGGGGCAACTGGTTATATTGGTGCAACTGGTTATACTGGTGCGACTGGTCCAACTGGTTCCACAGGAGATACTGGACCTGTGGGCATAACAGGGGATACTGGACCAATAGGATATACTGGATTTTCAAATATTACTGGTTCCACAGGTATAACATTTTCTGGACCCCCAAATAATATTTTAACTCTTGAAACATATACAACCTCATCACTAGTAAATATTAATCAAAATTCTATTTTTAACTGGAATATTGATAAATATGGAAGAAGTGTAATAAATACGATTTCCCCAGTACCAGGCATATCTGATAAAATAACTCTTACACCTGGAACATATACAAGTAATATTTTTACAGATAATAATGGAAATCAATTTAAAGTGTTTTGTGTTACGTCAAATTCTACTATGAATGTAATTAGTGATATATATGTAAGTATGTGTTTAATTGGTGGTGGTGGTGGTGGAGCAAATTCAGTAAGCTGTTCTGGTGCTGGGGCTGGTGAATTAATGTTAGTGAATAATTATTTAATTAGTAATGGTTCTTATAGTATAGTTATTGGCAGTGGTGGTAATGGTGGTAACTCAGGGAGTGATAACCCTGGACAAAATGGGTCTTCAACTTCTTTAAGTTATAATACAACTAATTATTTTACAGCAAGTGGGGGTGCGGGTGCGGTTTATAGTGGTAATGGTGTAAATGGAACAACTGGATATTCAATTTTTCAACCAACCAATACAAGTATATCAGTTGGAACATCATCTGGTAGTGGTGGTGCTCCTGTTGGAACTTCTTCGGTTCAATATTCAGGGGGTTCTGGATTATCATTAAATTATTCTGAATCTATAATTCCATATTTAAATATATCTCCTCCACAAGTATTCACTTTTGCTTCTAGTGGTGGTAATAGTTTTTCAGATGGTATCAATATTTATGGTGGTGGTGGTGGTGGAGGGGCAGGTGGTAATGGTGGCGACGCAACTGCATCTAGTGGTGGGAATGGCGGTGACGGATTATTTATTTATTTTGATGTAAGTTATGGAAGACCTGTTTGTGGAGGTTCTTCTGGAACAGGAAATGCTGATTTACAATACAACAATATAAAATACCCTGCTGTTCTGGGATATTCTTATTATAATTATACTGGTTCTACTAACCCTGCTAACTATGGATATCCAAACCCATATGCGTACGGTGCAGGATTTACAGAATATTTATCTTCTGTTTCAAACGCAACTAGTGCTGACGATAATACAGGTTCTGGTGGTGGTTCATCTATGACAAATAATGGAGGTGGTAAAGGTGGTAGTGGGTTGTTTATGATAAGATACCAGATTTAGTATATTATCTAAATATTTATATTTAAAAGTTATATAATATTATATATTATTATGTTAAGTTCTAGAAGAAATTGTGTTGGTATTCCAACGGTATATAATATTCCAACATTAACAGGTAAAGATGGTCTTATTGGACCACAAGGAAATACTGGTAACACAGGCTCAACTGGTGCGACTGGTGCAACAGGTAGAAGTTGTCGTGGTCCAACTGGTGCGACTGGTGCAACTGGTGCAACAGGACCCACAGGACCAACGGGATCCACGGGCACAACTGGTGCGACTGGTCCCACAGGAACCACAGGTTCTACTGGTGCAACAGGTTCTACTGGCGCAACTGGTTCTACTGGCGCAACTGGTTCAACAGGTTCTACGGGTGCGACAGGTTCTACGGGTGCAACAGGTTCCACAGGTGCTACGGGAACTACGGGAGCAACAGGTTCTACGGGAGCAACTGGAACGACTGGTGCAACAGGATATACAGGTTCCACAGGAGCAACTGGCACTACGGGCGCAACAGGGGCAACTGGTGCAACAGGTGTCACGGGTATAACGGGATATACTGGTGCAACAGGATATACAGGAACAACTGGTGCAACAGGACCCACAGGTTCTACGGGAGCAACAGGTGCAACAGGTGCAACAGGTGCAACAGGTTCTACGGGTGCAACAGGTGCAACAGGTTCTACGGGAGCAACAGGTGCAACAGGTGCAACAGGTTCCACAGGTTCTACGGGAGCAACAGGAGCAACAGGTGCAACAGGACCCACAGGTTCTACGGGAGCAACAGGTGCAACAGGTGCAACAGGTTCCACAGGTTCTACGGGAGCAACAGGAGCAACAGGTATAACAGGAACAACAGGTGCAACAGGAACAACAGGAACAACAGGAGCAACTGGTTTTGGTGATACAGGAACAACAGGCGCAACAGGTGCGACAGGAACAACAGGAGCAACAGGAGCAACAGGAGAAACAGGACCCACAGGTGCAACAGGAACGACAGGTTATACGGGGGCAACAGGAACAACAGGAACACAAGGTTTCACAGGAGCAACTGGTGCAACAGGCATAACAGGAACAACAGGTGCAACAGGCACAACAGGAACAACAGGTGCAACAGGAACAACAGGAACAACAGGAGCAACTGGTTTTGGTGATACAGGAACAACAGGCGCAACAGGAACCCCAGGATATACAGGCGCAACTGGTGCAACAGGTTTCACAGGAGCATACGGCGCAACAGGGGCATCTATTTCAGCAACTGGATATACAGGTATAACATCTTATTATGATGTGAGTAATAATCAAACTATAATGTCATTAGATAGTTATGTTGGTGCAACAGGAAGTTATCAAATATATCCAAGTTATAACTATAACGTAGCAGTTGATAATTATGGAAGAAGTAAAATAAGTTTAGGAAACGTATCATTAAATATAATAAGCAGCAGTATTCCATATTATACAAGTAATTTTACTGATAATAATGGTATAAGTTATACTTATTATGATATATCTTTAAATGGAAACATTATATTTCAATTGGACCCATTATCGGTTGGGAATACGGTTGATATTTTACTAATTGGTGGTGGTGGCGGTGGTTCAAGTGGAACTCCAAGTATTTATCCAGCGGGCGCAGGTGCAGGAGAGGTTATGTTTTTAAATAATTTTTATTTAACAAATGGTTATTATTATAAATTTACTATTGGTGACGGAGGTGCTGGTGGAACGAGTTTCAACTTTGGAAACAACGGTGAAAGCACAACAATACAATATAGTCCAACAAATAGTTTTAGCACAGTTTATTATGCCGCAGCTGGGGGTGCTGGTGCACAATATGATAATAATGGTGTAAATGGATTACCTGGGGTTGTAAGTAACGCAGTATTAAATAATGGAACATCTTGTGCAAGTGGAACAGGAGCTAGTTCTTCTAGTTATACGTTAGGCGTTGGAAGAAGTGTAAATTATTCCGCAGCAATAACTCCTTATGTAAATTATACTAATTCGCCAACAATATGGTCTTATGGAACAAATGGAGGAGCTCAACATCATAGTCCAATATTACTACTTCGTGCTGCTGGTGGTGGCGGTGGTGCTGGTGGTGCTGGTGGTACTGCCACACTTGGGGTTGGTGGTTCGGGTGGTGTTGGATTATATATTTACTATACAAGCACTACTGAACCTATTTCTAGCGGTGTCGCTGGTGGTTCAAGTGGTTGTGGTGCATCAATACCAACTACTTCGTATGGTGCTGGACAGTCAACAGTTGCTTCAAATGCTGGTAGTGGATTACAAGGAACTGGGTCTGGTGGCGGTTCAGCAACAGAGGGTTTTAATGGAGGAAATGGTGGTTGTGGTCGTGTGATAATACGATTTATAAAATATTAAAAAAAATAAAATATATAAATAGAAATTTTTTATTTATATATTATGAAAAATACATTAGTTTCTTGTTTTTTATCTAATACAAATGCGAGAAAAGATAGAGATATAAATAAATATCTAGAATATGGTCTAAAATTATTAAATACAAATATAAAAAAAATAATTTTTATTGAAGAACATATAATAGATTTATTAATAAATAATTATGGATATGAAAAGAATAAATATACAAATATAATTCCTTTAAAGAGAGAAGATTTATATTTAAATGCTTATAAGGATAAAATAACAAATTTCAATATACTAACGACTTTTTCAGATAAAGACACGTTAGATTATATGATATTGATTTGCAATAAAACAGAATTTATAAAAAGAGCAATATTAATAAATACATTTAAAACAGAAAATTTTGTTTGGGTGGATTTCGGAATAAATCATATATTCAAATGTTCTGATATATTATTTCAAGAAAAACTTAAAGAATTAGAAAATAAAGAATATGATAAAGTTCGTATAGGTTCAATACTTTTACCAGGACAAATAAGTAAAAATATTGATATTTATAGAAATGTGTTATGGTATTTTGCTGGCGGAGTATTTGGTGGAAATAAAGACGCATTATTAGAATTTGCAGAATTAACGAAATGTAAATGTTTGGAAATAATAAAACAAAAACGAACGATAATTTGGGAAGTAAATGTTTGGTATTTGGTATTTTTAGAAAATGAAGATTTATTTAGTCCGTATTATTGTAATCACGATGAGAGATTAATAACTGATTACTAACTATAAATTATAACAAATTTTATTATCGATATATGACTTTTCATATATTGCTATCTTTGTAGTTCTATCCCATACACTATAAGGAACGATTACTCTATTGGGTTCAACTATTAAACCAACACAATATTCGATTGGTTCGCCCTCAAATTTAAAAGGTGCTGAATATCTCAACAATTTCATATTTGCATCAAATACAACGAATAAATGATAATAATGTCTTGGTTGTTCATAAGAAACAGAATGAACAATAAACCAAATCTCATTATTAAAATCAAATCCACAAGTAGAACCTCTAATATTTTTGAAAATTTGTGGAGTATCATCCTTACGAATTAAATCTAATGAATGTGTTTCATTTTTATTATTATAATTAATTTTACATAATTGAAGGGGATGCCATCCATAAATAACAAGCATTTCATTATCAATATTTACATAAACCCAATTTTTTTCACAATTGGAATTGTTAAATGATGGTTTAATTTCGTGTGATATCAAAGTATCATTATCAATATTGTAGTCACCGTAAGATATACCAATATTAGATTTTTTATGATATCCAGTTCCAATAAATTTTATATTATTATTATTATTAAAAATTTTAATATCTTCTATTCCAATATATCTTCTCTCATCAAAAATACTTTCAAATAACTTTTCTTCAATAATTTTAAAGTCTTTTGATAATTTGATATATTTATTTAGAGTAATAATATAATCATCACAATCGTGATAACATCCTTTAACATCAATATTATAATTAACCATACGCATATTCATTATATAATAATCCTGAAATGGAATAATACAACTGGATGAAGAATTAAAGTTTCTGTTTTTATTACCAATATTATAAATTTTGGAAACATCCATATTCAATTTAAATATTGGATTTAATATGTCTTTATAAAATTTCATATTAGATAATGTATTTCTAATAATATTTTCATCATAACAATAATTGAATATATCGACCAATTGTTTATTAATATTTTTATTTCCAATATAACAAGAAATTATAGAATATTCATATTCTAACTTATAAGCATAAATATCATTAGATAAAAATAAAAAATTGTCTTTATCATTTTCAGTAAGTTTAGATAAAGAATTCTTAGCAATATTATAAAAAGCAAGAGCAGTATGACATTTACCAATAATTCTATAATGTTCTATAATTAAATATAAATTTTCGATACGATTAGGTAAAATATTATATGCTTCAATCCAATAAAAAATAGCCTGTTCAATTTTCTTCATTTTTTTATAACAAATCCCGATTCTATAATAACTATACCAGATTTCTTGGATCCATCCGCCAAGTTGTATTCTTTTTTTATAAAAGTCAATAGCTTCATTAAAATGACCGTTATCATGATAGGTATTAGCCAAATAAAAATGGTATCTATCGTTTTTTGGTTCATCCTCAATTCCTTTTATAAGTAAATCTCTATCTCTCTCAAATTTATTTGATTTAGAACCACCATCACCAACATCATTAATAAATAATATATTTTTATCAAAACTGGAAGATTTATTATTAGGTGGCGTAGATAAATATTCGTGTGTGACCCCCATATATTTAAAAACGCCGTTATTTTTAATAATTCGTTGATTAGCATAATAAAAACTAGGGGACCCTTGTAATAATGTATATGTATCATGAGTTAATAAATTTTTATTAAATTTTGGTTTAATTTCTAAAATCATATCGGCATCCATTAATAAAACGTAATCAGTAAGTCCATTACATTTTTGTAAAGCAACATTTCTATTATAAGCAAAATTCACAAACTTTTCCTCAAAAATAATTCCTTGAATATTATTTTTATCAAAGAAATTTTTAATTATTTCTGTTGTATTATCGGTGGAACCAGTATCACATATACAATAATAATCAATAATTGGTAAGACTGAATTAAGCATCCGTTCAATAATTATGCCTTCATTTTTAACAATCATATTTAAACAAATAGTTGGTTCATCATTTTCAACAATTTCTATTTTCATTATTAATAATAATATAAATATTAATTTTAAGTATTTTATATTATTATTTATTATAATGGCTCAAACAAGATTTAATGATGATCCTTGTAGAATATCAAAAAAATTACAACAAATGACCGACCAAGGAAGATATATTTTAAATGTTCCAGGAAATGGTGAATTTCCAGAGTTTGTAGAAGACCCACAAATAATTCCACAAAAATGGGGCGGAAATTTAAGGACTAATATAGTAAATTTAGAAAGTAATTTATTAGGAATAAATAAACCATTAAGCAAAGATTGTTTAGGAAAAGATGAATATAATAATAATAATTTTAAAGTAGTATCCAACAAAATTAATTATCCAGTAAATAATAATTTATATACAGAACAATCAAGGGCAATAATGCCTGCGTGGACTTGTCGTGATAGCGAACAAGTAAATTGGTATATTCTACCTTTAAATCCACAAGAAAATACTTGTATGTCCTTTCAGAATAATATTAGTACACGCATTTTAGAAAAAGATAAACTAACATATAAAAAACCGTGTGATATTTTAGGTAATGGTGGTCTAATAAATAATTCTCAACCCATTACTACAAAATTTATTCCTTTAAGATGAAAGAGTGAATAAAAAATATAATAGTTTATATATATATTATAATGGAAATAGCAATTCCTTTTATAGCATTAGCAGGAGCATATGTAATATCAAATCAACAAAATAATAATAGTAGTCAAAATCAAAAAAAAAGATTAGAAAACGGATTGAAGATAATACAAAAAGAGAATTTTACAAATATGGGAAAAAGAAATGAATTACCCAATACTAATAGTCCACCACAAAATTTTCCTGTTAGCGATTTAAATGAATTAACTGATACGGTGCAGCATTATCAAAATCCAAATACAGCAACAGATAAATATTTTGACCAAAATTTATATGAAAAAAGTGAAATTGGTGGAAAAAAAGTAAAGAATAATATTCACGAGGTTTATTCACTTACAGGAAATTACTTAGATAGTAAAGAATTTAAACATAATAATATGGTTCCTTTTTATGGTGGAAAATTCAAGGGTCATACTTATGGAGTTGATATGGCTGAAACAATTTTAGATAATATGTCTGGAAGCGGGTCTCAAGTTATTAAAAAGATTGAACAAGCACCTTTATTTAAACCACAAAGTGATATGCAGTGGTCTAATGGTGCACCAAATATGAGTGATTTCTATCAATCCAGAGTAAATCCAGGTATGAATAATGCGATGGTAAAACCATTTGAAAGTGAAAATGTCGGACCTGGTTTAGGTATGGGATATACAACAACTGGAAGTGGTGGATATAATTCTGGGATGGAATCGAGGGATAGTTGGTTACCAAAAACAGTTGATGAATTGAGAGTAACAACAAATCCCAAACTAGAATATTCATTAGAAAACCATCAAGGACCATCTTATTCACACGTTCAAAATGTTGGAATTTTAGGAAAAGTTGAAAAATATCATCCAGATACATATTTCATTAATTCACAAGATAGATGGTTTACAACTACGGGACAAGAGAAAGCACAAACTTTAAGACCAATTGAAGAAATCCACAATACTTCAAGAACGAGCACATCACAACCATACACAGGGGTTGCAGGTCCTGGTGATAAAAATGCAAGTTATATTCAAGGAAATTATACTGAACCGAAAAGAGTTATTCTACCATCGTGTGATGTTCCATCCTCGTCTGCTTGTGGAAAAGGTCCGAATAATAACAGTGATAATATAAAAAATAGTTTTACAAATTATGGAAATAATCGTTCTACAACAACTCAACCAAATACATATGGAAGTTTATTTAAAGGAACAATAGGTGCTATAATAAACCCAATTATAGACGTAATAAGACCTACAAGAAAAGAAGAATATACATCAAACATTAGGATTTATGGTGATGTTTCAGGTGGCGTAAAACAAAATTACGTATTAAATCCAAATGATGTTCCTACAACAACAATTAAAGAGACTACATTATATCAACCTGATTCATATATTAATAATCAATCAAGCGTTGGACACGTTTTACATAATCAACAAGCAATAAATAATCAAAGAGATACGACAAATTGTAGTTATATTGGTAGTGTTGGTGGAAATGGTGCAGTAAATCAAGGTGAATATATAGTAGATTCAGCATATAGACAACATAATAACGATTTAAAAGAACCTACACAAAAAAGTTATTCGAACCACGGTTCAAATCAAATTTTTAATCAACAAGTAAATATGAATATTTCGAAGATTGATACAGATAGAGATAATCCGAGAATGTGGGTTCCGAATGCGTCAACTATTGGTCAAATACCACTAAGTAAAGATGCGTTTGTAGGTGTTAGAAGTAAGCAACAATATAACGAAGCAAAGATTGGGTGTGATAGAATACAACCTGATTTATTGAACGCATTTAGAGCGAACCCTTATACCCATTCATTAACTAATAGTGTTTGATACTATTTTTCCATTTATAACTCTTCTAAAACAATATAAACAATAATAATAATATAAACATTAATGAGAAATAATTTGAAAAATTATCCAAAATGTTTGCGTAGCTTGAACTTATGGTTGAATGAACCTAATTTTGAAAGAAGAAAAATATATGAAAAAATACAACCAGTATTATGCGATGTTTCTCTGAGAGATGGATTGCAGAATATTAAAAATGAAGATATATCAAAATTTTCTACAAATAATAAATTAAATATTTATTATAAAATATTATTTAATCATCATCCAAGTAAAATAGAAATTGGGTCTCTTGTAAATCCCAGATTTTATGGTATTTTCGCAGATACTTTTGACCTATTCAAAATTGTTTGTGATGACTATTATAAGAGAAATATAAAAGTAAAAAGTGATTTATATATTCTTACTCCAAATGAAAAAAAAGTATATTCCGCAAAACTTCGGAATGTGACGAATTATTCTTTTATAACTGCGACTTCAAATAGTTTTCAAAGAAAAAATATTAATAAAGATTTGGAAAAAACAAAAACAGAAATTTTAAATATGTGTTTCACATTAAAAAATATTGTAAATAAAAATATAAAACTTTATATTTCTTGCATAAACAAATGTCCAATAGAAGGTTTGATAGATAATGATTTTATTGTAAAAGAAATATTATATTATAATAATATTGAAGATATTGATGAAATTTGTTTATCTGATACTTGTGGAAATTTAAATTTTGAAGATTATAAATATATAGTTGAACAATCTTCAATAAATGGTTTAAATATAAATAAATTGTCATTACATTTACATTGTAGTAATGAAAACTTACATAATATTAGAAAAATATTTAACTATTCATTAGATAACAATATAAACAAATTTGATGTATCTTTGTTGAGTTCTGGGGGTTGTTCTATGACAATTGATACAAAATATTTACATCACAATATGTCTTATGAACTTTTTTACAAACTTTTAGTAGATTATATTGATGATAACTAATATTGATTATTATAAAAATAATATAAAACCTCTGTATTATATTATTATTAAAATGAATACAGAAGATATTAATGATAAAGAAAGTATTAATTTATGTTACGAAAGTATTAAAGAACTATTTTCACTATATAAACAAAATCCTTATATTAAGAGTAGGATTAATTATCATATAACACATTTACTTCCTACCACACTTTATAATGAATATAAAATAAAACAACAAAGAAATTTACGTTTAGATTATTTAACAAATGAACAACAACAGTTTATTCAGTTTTTTTTAAGCGAACATAAATATTATTATTTACAAAATAGCAGTTTTTTCTATTTTTATGATAATATAACATACTCAATAGTTAAAGAAGATATAATATTACATAAATTACTTACTTCTATTTCAAAGGATAGAAAATTGATGGATTGGAAATATAGAACTAAAATTAATATTATAAAACAAATTAAAAATAGAAATTTATTTAATTGTATTCCTGAAACAGAAACAATCCAGAATGTTCTAAATTTATTATATCCATTATTATTTAAAGATAAAAAACAAGTGAAATACTTTTTAACAATTATTGGAGATAATATTCTTAAAAAAAATAATGATAATATTTTTTTGATTAAACCAAAAACAAATAAATTATTATCAGAATTAAATGCGATTACTTATATTAAAACAGGTCTATCAAATATTACACATAATTTTGTAACTAAATTTAATCAAAAATATAATTATAATAATTGTAGATTAATTAAAATTAATAATAATGTTCAAATTAACAATTGGAAAAATATTTTAAGCACACACGGTATAGATATTATTTGTGTTGCGGCACATTATTCAAAAAGATTTGAAAGTTCTGAAAATTATATTCAAAATATTATTAACGACGAAAATATTTATAATTATACATTATTTTTAACAAATAATAATCAAGAAGATATTTTTAATAATTTCTGTAATCATTCAATCCAAGAATATAATAATATTGATAATCAACCCAAATCTAATTTTTCTATTAATTGGAAAAATATGCATTATATATGGAAGTTGTATATATCTAAATTCTCTCTACCAAGCACAATCTTATTAAATACATTAAAAAGTTTATTAAAAGATAAATATCAATATGACGAAAATATTGATACTTTTTATAACATTACCAGTCCATATCTTCCGTGTGTAAGCAATTTTCTTCTTTTTTGGGATAAAACTATTATTGTTAGTAATATAAATAACAATAATCCATTAAACGATTTTGAACAAGAAATAGAAATTGACGAGATTTGTTATCTTTTTAAAAAATGGACACAAGAATATAACTTTAATACTCTTTCTAATGGAAATATTTATGAAAATGATGTTATTAAAATTCTAAAACATTTCTTTTCTTCAATTGAAATAGTTGAGAATAAATATATTATTGGAGTTTATTCTAATATGTGGAATAAAAATGATGATATAAATAATTCACTTAATCAACTTAAAGAATTTTATTTTAATAAAAGTAATTTAAATAACAACTTTGAACATATTCATTTTGACGATGCTTATAATTTTTATTATAAGTATAAAAATAATAATAATTTTATTATAAGTAAAAGATATTTTGAAAAATATTTATATCTTAATCTATCTCAATATATTATACACGATAATTTTATTGATTTTTGTTGGTATTCTTACTAAACAATAGGAAAAGATGCCTGAGATGCTATTCCACAAATACCCGTATCGTTTTTACTATCACTTCGTTCTATTTTTACATATCCATTATCTCCCCAATTATCACCCCACGAGTTTTTTACTAACCAATATTTTACTCCATCTTCTATTCCATAACCAACAATTAATACTCCGTGATCCAAATTATTTCCACAAAACTTACTTTTTATTACTCCCTTTGAATAATGTTGAAATAGATAAGTGTCTGCTTCAATTGCGATTGAGACTGGTGTAATAGATACAGCTTCTTTCAACGCAATTTGATTATTTTCTTCAACATCATAACACCCTGAAATTTTTACAACAGTATTACAATTCGTATTACACGATTTTGTTTCACCAGAATTATAAGGATAATCTTCCTCAGAACATAACCCATTTTCTATAACATATTGAAAAGCATTATCCATCAATCCTCCATTACAAGCATTATTACCATATGTTGTTGAACAATCTACCAATTGTTCCTCAGACAAACTAATCAACTTATTGTTTTTGATAGCATTCGCACCTTCAATCGCACCAGTTGTCGAAAAAGACCAACAAGACCCACAAACACCCTGATTTTTTACATTTGTCACCGCATTATATTTTCTCCAATCAATCTCATCTGGAACATTTAATCCTTGATATTCGTATTTTTTGCAATTACTTGATATTTTGTAATTTTTATTATTTAATAAACAAATATTATTACTTTTGAATTCATCTGGTGTTAAATCTGTAAATTTATTTATACTCATAGAAAAATTATCTGGATATTTCAAATTATGTCTCATTATATTGAAAATGTTATACTTGAAAATACTAAATCTTGCATTTAATTCTTCCAAAGAACCATATTTTTTATCATAAAACTTTGTAAAATTATTAAAACTGTTCCAATAATACGTTTCGTTTCTTGAAAATAATATTGTAGAATTTACGGATGATAAAACAAAAGTTAAAAAAATAAACCACATTTTTATATATTAAAAAGATAAGTTTTAATATATATTTTGTAATTATTATTTATTTAATGATGCTTTCTTCTTCTTCTTCCTGCTGTTTGTGGTAACATTTTAGTAATTGGACCTGAAATAGTTGATGATAAATTATTTAAGTTGTCATTTCCAGATGATGTTCCAAATTCGGCTGGACTAGTATATCCAAATTGACTATATTTTCCTCCTTTCATCCTTTTAGAAGATTTAGAAGACCTGCTATGTAATTTTACCGCACCAAAATGCCCCTTCTTTGTTCCATACCCAGCATTAATTAACCTTTTTTCTTTCTTTGCGGTGTTATGCTTCTTTTTACTTACAATTCTACCATTTTTGTTTTGAAGAAGATCATCTTTGGTTAATCCACCGCTTGTTTTATAAGCAGTCCCGTGATGAACTTGTGCCCTTGACCCTTCTAACATTTCATACTTATGTCCTTTAATCATATAATGCCCCTCAGCGTTTTTAGTGTATCGTGTCATATAAAATATAATAAGAAAATAATATTATTATTTCTAAATAATACGCATTAAAAATCTTCGTCGGTGTAAGATAACAAACAATAGTTCTAAAATTTATTTTTTAACGAAATAATAATTCCGCCAGGTTGTCCCTCAGTTCTTCCCAATAATGTTATTGGATTACTTATATTATTGCATAAAATACCATTATTTATAATTGTATTTCCAAATTGTGTTTTTCCTCCTAAATAGTTATTTACAATATTTGAAATCCGTTGGTTTTGAGTTTGTCCTTGAATATTATTAGAATTAGTTAATACTTGTTTATTATTATTGGTGTTCGGACATACACATGATGAATTATTATTTTTTCCGCTTTGTTGAATGACTTTTTTTGTAAGGGTTGATATTGAATTTCCGTTATAAATATTGTAATTTGGATTATTAATATTTGTTCTATAAGACATTCTTATAATAAGAAAGAGAGAAAAAGAACCATTATATATTTTAATAAACAACTTAAAGAATGTCTGTCAATTAAATAAAAATTGAAATCAGTTTAAATACATTTTATAAAATTAAATAAATAAAACATCAGCATCAACCGCATCAATAATGAACACCAAAGAAGAACTATCAAATAAATATCAACAAAAAACAGATAAACAACATATTCTAGATAATCCTGATACTTATATCGGGTCTATCGAAAATATTGATAATGATATGTGGATATTGAATGATGACACTACCAAAATTATTGAAAAAAATATCAATTATATTCCTGCTTTATTCAAATTATTTGATGAAGGAATAGTCAATTGCAGAGACCACGTTATTCGTATGAAACAATCAGTCGTTAATAATACCGAAAACGCTATACCTGTATCATTTATCGATATTTCTATTAAAGATGACGGCACAATTACTATGATTAATGATGGTAATGGTATCGATGTTGAAAAACACCCAGAATATAATATTTGGATTCCTGAAATGATTTTTGGACATTTAAGAACATCCACTAATTATGATAAAACTGAAAAAAAAATTGTTGGTGGAAAAAATGGGTTCGGATTCAAACTTGTTTTAATATGGTCTTCTTATGGATATATTGAAACGGTTGACCACATTCGTGGATTGAAATACACACAAGAATTTCGTAATAATCTTGACATTATTGAACCACCTGTTATTTGTAAAATTAAATCTAAACCATATACTAAAATTGTTTTCAAACCTGATTATGCTAGGTTCGGTATCGACGGATTAACCGAAGATGTAATCTCATTACTCAAAAAACGTGTTTATGATGTTGCTGCCGTTACAGATAAATCCTTAAAAGTAAAGTATAATTCTAATATTATTCCTATCAAAAATTTTCAACAATATATTGATTTATATATCGGAACAAAAGATAATGTTCAGCGTGTTTATGAAGAAAATGGTGAAAGGTGGGAATATGCCGTATCATTATCTCCCAACCACGAATTCACCCAAATCAGTTTTGTAAATGGTATTTATACATCCAAAGGCGGAAAACACGTTGAATATATTCTCAATCAAATTACACGAAAATTATCTGCTTTTATAGAAAAAAAGAAAAAAGTTGTTGTTAATATAAATAACATTAAAGAACAACTAATAATATTCATTAGATGTGATATTGAAAACCCATCATTTGATAGTCAAACTAAGGATTTTATGAACACACCTTCTTCAAAATTCGGATCATCCTGCACAGTAACTGATAAATTTATCGAAAAAATCGCAAAAATGGGTGTTATGGATGCGGCGTGTGCTTTAACTGAAATTAAAGAAAACAAAGCTGCTAAAAAAACCGATGGTTCTAAAACCAAAAACATTCGTGGAATTCCTAAATTGATTGATGCAAACTGGGCTGGAACCGATAAATCTGATAAATGTATTATTATATTTTGTGAAGGTGACTCAGCCAAAGCAGGTATAGTTTCTGGACTTACATCAGAAGATAGAAATACAATTGGTGTTTATCCTATGAAGGGAAAACTTTTAAATGTTAGAGGTGAAACAATTAAAAAAATATCCGAAAATAAAGAAATCACCGAAATAAAGAAAATTCTTGGTCTCGAAACAGGAAAAGAATATAATGATATTAAAGAATTGAGATATGGTAAAATTTTATTTATGACAGACCAAGACTTAGATGGATCACATATAAAAGGATTAGGTATTAATCTATTTCAATCTATATGGTCATCATTAACATACATTCCTGGTTTCATCGGTTTTATGAATACACCTATATTGAAGGCAAGAAAAAATAATAAAGAATTAGTATTTTATAATGACGGAGAATATAATGCGTGGAAGGATGATGAAACCTTGGACAATAAAGGATGGAAAATCAAATATTATAAAGGGTTAGGCACAAGCACAGGCAAAGAATTTCGTGAATATTTTGAAAAGAAGAAATTAGTTGGATTTGAACATACTGGTGAACCTACTGATGATGCGATTGATATGGTATTCAATAAAAAAAGAGCAAACGATAGAAAAGATTGGTTAGAAAATTACAATCGTGATTTATATTTAGATACGAACAATTCTATTATTAAATATGAAGAATTTATACATAAGGAATTCATACACTTTTCAAAATATGATTGTGATAGAAGTATTCCTAATCTAATGGATGGATTGAAAACTAGTTTACGCAAGATTTTATATTCAGCATTTAAGAAGAACCTTACAACAGAAATTAAGGTTGCTCAATTTAGCGGTTATGTATCTGAAACATCGTGTTATCATCACGGCGAAGCATCCTTGAATGGTGCTATTGTTGGTATGGCTCAAAATTTTGTTGGTTCTAATAATATTAATTTATTGATGCCTAATGGACAATTTGGGTCAAGACTACAAGGAGGCAAAGATTCTGCGTCAGAAAGATATATATTTACTCAACTCAATAAAATAACTAGATTTATATTTCAAGAATATGATGATAAAATATTGAATTATTTGAATGATGATGGAACACCAGTTGAACCAATATTTTACGCACCAATTATTCCTATGGTTTTAGTTAATGGTTCAAAAGGAATTGGAACTGGATTTAGCACGGAAATATTGTCTTATAATCCATCAGATATTATTCAATATTTGAAAAATAAATTAAATGAACAACCAGAATTCGTTAAATTTACTCCATATTATAACGGATTTACTGGAACAATTACTGAACTTACAGATGGAAAGTATTTAATTAAAGGTAAATATGAAAAATTGGGTCAAGATAAAATCCGTGTTGTTGAACTTCCTGTTGGATTATGGACGGATGACTATAAAGAATATTTAGAAACACTTACTGAAAGTATTGTAGATAAAAATGGGAAAAAAATACAGGCAGTTTTAAAGGATTATGATGATATGAGTAAAGACATTAATGTTGATATTACTATTACATTTCATAAAGGGAAAATAGAGGAATTAGAAACTAATAAACTAGATAATGACTGTAATGGTCTAGAAAAATTATTGAAATTATATACAACATTCAGCACATCAAATATGCATCTATTCGACGCTAATGAGAAATTGAAAAAGTATGCGAATGTAACAGAAATTATAGATGATTATTTTGAGGTTAGATTAGAGTTGTATGAAACCCGAAAAAAATATATTATACAATCTATTGAAAATGAATTGATTTTATTGACTAATAAGTCAAGATATATTACTGAAATATTGAATGATACAATTGATTTAAGGCGTAAAAAAAATGAACAAATTATTAGTATATTGAAATCGAAAGATTATACAGTTATTGATAATGATGATGACTATAAATATTTGATTAAAATGCCGATGGATAGTGTTACTGAGGAAAACGTTGAAAAATTAATTAAAGAATGTGAGAAGAAAAATATAGAATTGGAAAATATTAAAAGAACAACTAAAAATCAAATGTGGGTTAATGAATTGGACTTATTAGAAAAAGAATACAATAATAATAATAAAACTCAGCCTTTAAAAAAGAAAATTGTTAAAAAATTGATTATAGTAGATAAGTAATCTAATAAATAAAATAACAAATAATAAAATAAAATTCACTCATTATATATTTTTTTTAGAAAAAAATTAAAATAAAAAATATATAATAATTCAAGCAACAAAACAAAAATGAAGGAAATAAAGAAAATTAAAAAAATGAAGGAAATAAAGAAAATTAAGAAAACGAATAAAATGAAGGAAATAAAGAAAATTAAGAAAACGAATAAAATGAAGGAAATAAACAAACCAATATTTATTTCAACAGA
>Ga0209189_1000184_pt1 | contig 54724 bp, 65 predicted proteins | sample C_130820_EF_Meta_FD_187308 | JGI IMG/M metagenome (GOLD analysis project Ga0209189, IMG submission 187308) | Freshwater microbial communities from Lake Croche, Canada to study carbon cycling - C_130820_EF_MetaG (SPAdes) (version 3) | ecosystem: Environmental > Aquatic > Freshwater > Lake...
TCCCAATATCCCAATATGCAATTTCATTGTTTAATTTATTTTTCTACTTCATTAAATCCTAATCTTCCCTATATGCAATTTATCTTAATAAAAGAATGAAACACCTTTTCACTTAAATTACTTTTACGTTATACTTATATGATGGGTCCTGCTTTTATTAGTCATAAATCGTTCAAAGAGAATTGCATTTTTAAATTTAGAACAGATACTACTTTTATAATGCCTAGTGCAATTTTAACTTCTAATGTTCAAGAGTTTCAATCAGTCCTTAGATTTGCTGCAAAATTAATTGATTTAGAAAAATCTTTATCAACTGAGTATATAAAAGACACACTTTTTGCAGATTATGTAAATAAGTTAGAAGAAAAACATACAAAAGATATCGAATTATTGAAAATATCTGATTCTGAAGAAACTAGCTCTAAACTTTCATCACTAATTCTTTTAATTTCTGAGAAAGAAGCAGCTTATAAAAAGGAGCTTATGCAAATTAAAGAAGAATATAATGAGCAAATTAAATTGCTTCTTAAAGAAAAAACAAAATTAGAAGATCAATCAAATGCAGCAAGACAAGATATTGAAGAGCGACTTCAAAAGGATATTCGCCTTTTACGCAAGCAAATATCAGAAAGGGAAGCAGAAGTTCAGGGCTTATCAAAGGGTGAAGCTCTTATTAGGGAACAATGTTCTGCAGAATCTGAGCGCCTAATAAAAGTCATTGAGCAAAAGAATACTAGCACACTAAATTCTTTACGCGAATCATATGAAAATACTATGAAGTTAAAGGAAGAATCTCTACATGAAAGGGAAGCTAGAGTTATTCAGAAAGAAAAAGAACTCCAAACAACTATTCAAAGAAATGCATCATCTTCTTTCCGTGGGCAGGATGGCGAGATGCAGTTTGAGCAGCTTGCAGAAACCACAATGAAGTGGAAACTGATAAATACTTCAAAGATTCCTCACTCGTGTGACTATTCCTCTGAAATCCACGGGTCCCCTGTATTCTTTGAGATTAAAAATCATACAGACCCCGTAAGAAATGATGAGGTTCTTAAATTCTTAAGGGATATGAAAGAACATCCAGAAGTTATAATCGGTATTTTTATTTCCTGGAATACTCGAATTGTAGGAAAAGATCAAACAATGCCAATATCCATTGAATGGATTAATGATTCGCAGTGTGCAATATACATTCAACCATTAAAAGAGCTAGAAATCAATGCTACTCTGGCATTAATTGACCAAGTGATTAAAATTACTGGAACGTATAAGAGACTTATTGGGTCAAAGGGTGATGTGTCTGAATCTGCAATCTTACAGCCACGCATAGATAAGGCACGGGTATATATAGACCAATATATATCCGAGTGTTCTGTCCTAATGAGGAGGGTTGTAAATGATAAAAAAAGACATCTGGAATTAGTTGAATCCAGTTATTCTTCGACTATTGCATCCCTAAAAACTCAGAGTTCAGCAATTAGCACCGTGCTATCTATCTTAACCGGTGAATATATAGAAGATACTACAATTGATCCTACACTTATACCTGAAGCTGAACCATCTAAGCCAAAGAAGCAAGTTAAAAAAACATAAATCATATATAGATGAAATTCCGTATTATACTATTTTTTGTAATAGTTCTGATGATTGTATGTTTATTTCAACATGAATACAATAGTGAATTTATTACTACCGTTATGATAAATTTAGATAGATCATATATGCGCCGCATTTCTACTTCTACACAATTATATTTAAATGGAGTAAATTTTAAACGGCACAGTGCAGTAGATGGATTAAATTATATATTTACTGAAGAAGAGTTATCATTATTTTCAGAACTTAAACGTGATAACGAAAAAAAGTTAAAACCCCAGAAATTAAAGAATGTAATGTCATGTGCATTAAGTCATATTCAAGTATGGAAACAATTTGGTAATCAAGGACCTATTTTAATAATGGAAGATGATATATGTATTTATCCTAAATATAAATATAATATTAGTTCTGCATTATCTACTATACACACAATTGATCCTGAATGGGATATTATATGGGTATCTGGTGGTGATCCCGGTAATAGAGAAGTAGTATCAGAATTTAATTATCATACTATTTATCGTATGAATCCCCCTGAATATATAGGACAGGGAACAGTTGCATATATACTAAGTGAAAAAGGTGTAAATCATTTTTTAAGAATTTTAAGAGAGAAGGGTTGTTTTGCTGGAATTGATATTTTCCTTTTAAAAACGCTTGATATAAATCACGCATACGGAATTCATACCCCACTTGTAAGTTCAGGTTTATTTAGTAGTACAATTTAATTTCCTGTCATTAATCTTCCTATTTTCTTAGAAATTCTACTTTGGATTCCCATCATCTGGGCGGTTGCTGATACCTGAGTCTCAGGACATCCCGCTTTTTCTCTAGCAACCCATGCATATGTTTGACCCTCATCCTCAATCCATTGCTTCAAATTCTCCTTTGTAAGAAAATGAGACGGCTGAAATCCAGCTGCCTCATTTTCTTTCCGCCTTGCCTCCACTGCCGCTTTCTGATATTCCTTCATTTCTTTCGGATCTCGAAATGCTTTCTCAGAAACTGTTACAATGACATCCTTCATTTCCATATTTTCTAAACTTAATTGAACATCCTCAGATTGAAGTTCAGATGTCTGCACCGGCTTCTTTACTCTAACTTTTCGTTCCCTTTTCTTTGGTAAAGGAATCTCCTGAACCTGTCTTACTTCTGAAACCTCTGTGGTTTGTCTAGTCTGCTGGAACTTTAAACAAAAATATGCATACTCCTCGCGCATTAATTCTTCCAAGCGCACATGTAAATTCTTATATCCATATTTTGCAACCAGTGCATAAATATCTATGTCCATTATATAGCATAATAGTTTTATTGCTTTAGATTATGTATTAAGATATAGACTATCCTGAATCACCGCCTTGGTAAGTAGAATCATATGCGCATCCCTAAACTTCTCTAGAACATCAGCATGCTCACAGAAGGTTGCCATTGAACGCCACTCCTCCAGCATATTATAAAGCTTCATTACAGACCTCGTAAGATTACCCTCATAAATCTCATACTTTGCACAAATCTCACCCGTTGAAAAGCCCTCCATCCAATCCCACATCGGACCAATCCAACCAGACCCCATCTTCCACTTGGAAATTGATGAGCCATGCTCCTCCTCAGTATAACACAACTTTTCCCAACGGTCATTCAATGTATACAAGGAATCCTTTACAATACGAGGAACCTTAATATCATCCAGGGAAACATTGTCCTTCTTTCCATCCAAGATACACCCTGCTAGAACTGCAAGGAGCTCCTGTGGCTCCAAGTCTCTTGACTCTGGCATCAAATAGAATTGAGAAATCAGCAAGGAATCAGACTCATTCAGTTCAGTTGCCAGGGTGCCAAGGGTTGTTGGGGTTGTATCTTCCCTGAGAAATCCGAGACTCTTTAGAACCGCCACCTTACGCTCAACTGCAGAAGAGGTATCTTTCAACTTCTCAAGGTCGCGTGCATTCCTGTCAAGCAATCGCTGGAGCTCCTTGGCCTCGTCATAATCACGCACAGCAGTATCCCACTTTAGTCCATTATGCTCAGCTTTCCATACTGCAAGCTGCTGCTCCATCTTCCTCCTCTTTGAATTCGTTAGGACCGTCAATTGATATTCCATCTCAACCTTCTGCTGAATAATCCCTAGTTCATAAGCAGTAATTTGAAGCTTTTCCATCTGCTTGCGCTTTTTTGCGCTATCAGCCTCGTAATCATCAATTAACTCCTGACGCTGTCGCCTCCAAAAGGATTTCTCCAAAATATCCATCCATGAAGTATTTCCAGATTGAATTGTCTTCAAAATGAAATCGTAATCAAACTCCATTCTAGAAGTAACTGGAGACTTTGACCCACACATCATTGCTTGCATCTCATGTGGCTCCAAAGGATTCCTGTCTGGCAAATAAATGACGGTGCCCATGGTATCCAGGCCACGCCGCCCTGCTCTCCCTGCCATCTGAAGATATTCGGCGGTTGTCAGAATACGCATATCATTCACCTCCTCATCGAACTTCTTCACACCAACAAACACTGCAGTCTTTGTTGGCATATTAATGCCTACTGCAAATGTCTCTGTTGCAAAGAGAACCTTAATAAATCCCTTGGAAAAGAGAATCTCAATGATTTCCTTCAACATGGGAACAAGACCACTGTGATGAAAGGCAATCCCACGCTCAACCAACGACCTGATGTGATGATACTGGCCTAACTTCTCAAGCTCAGCTCTATGTTTTCTCAGCTGATAATTCCAAATATGAATTACCTCGGCCTTCTCGGATGAGGTAATTAGAGTGCTCTCTACCTTTTGAGCATACTTCTCACAATCCTTCCTAGACAAGACAAAGAAGAGGGCCGGCAGAAGTTGTTTTTGCTCCAGGGTAACAATGAGCGCATTCATCTGATGGAGGAAACTCGTTGGCCGTGTCTTTCCCTCAACGGGTCCCTCCTTCCCTGCAGCTCGTGCATCTCGGACCTTTTGCTGGAACTTATCATGCGCCTTCTCCTGACCAAGGCGCCATGCAATCCATCCCTTGTATACCTGGTCATCATAATGATTCCTGGCATCCATGAGTGTGTGAAACTCATCCTTATACCACAAGGTATGTGTCAGAGGCACAATACGATACTCAGTGCTAATCAGATTAATCGGCCGCTTCTTCAAATTGCCCAGCCACTCCGCAAAGTATTCAGGGTGATCCAGAGTTGCCGAGAGCATGACCATCTTGACCTCTGGAGGCAAGAGAATCATAATCTCTTCCCAGATGTGCCCTCGGTCCTTGTCATTGATATAATGGCACTCGTCAAAGATAACTGCGTCAAGACCATCAAGAGTTAAGCTTGCAGTAGGACCAATGTCTTTTGTGGATGAGCCCTGCTTGAACAAGAGGTTTCTAAGAATCTCAGTAGTCATGATTACCACATCGGCATCAGGACAGAACTTCATATCTCCTGTCATGATTCCTACGGTTGCATTTGTAAACTGATTCTTCAAATCATTGAACTTCTGATTTGACAAGGACTTGATGGGAGTGGTATAGAAGACACGCATCCCCTTTCTCAAGGAGTAGGCAATCTGAACCTCGCCAACCAGGGTCTTGCCAGAGCCGGTCTTGGCTGTTACCAGAACATTCTCCTCCTGGCAAATTGCCTTTAGGGCATGCTGCTGAAAAGGATCCAGGGGGAACTTGTATTGGATTGGTGGGTCCTGGGGCATTTCTGCGGGTGCCTGTTTAACATCTGCAATCTTAAGATACTCCATTGGTGTGCCCTAGTTAGTCAAGGAACTGACTTCAATTTTTCAATAAAACAGTATAAATGTAAATCACGTAGAATTTATAGATGATAGTAATTCCTCCAGCCGTTGAATTAGATGAATATTTTATAAAACTTGCAAAAGCAACCTGGACAAAATATATGTATAGTGACCCAGATGGTGAAGATGAATTAAAGAAGAAACATAAGACTCTTGTAATGTCATGCGAGCTAGATATGGCTGAAGAGAAAGTGTCTGTCAAGTTGCATTATAGATTCGTAAGAGATACCTTGTATTGCTTCATCGAGGAAGTGTAGGGTGTAACCAGGGCAAAAATTGAGTCGCAGCCCCGCCTGGAAATTGTGGGCCTAAATCCCAAGACTATTCTTATAAATAGGCTTGTAGGAATTTAGAAGCCCACCCTGGTCCTGTAGCTCAGTTGGTAGAGCGTGGTGCTTATACATTTATGTATACAGAAAGCAACACATTGCAATGTTAAAGATACGCCAAAGTCTCAAGATGTAATCTTGATTCTAGGGCGTTACGTAGTAACGCCAAAGTCGCGGGTTCAAGCCCCGCCTGGACCATATTTTTTTATGTGTGTAATATTTACACAGTTAAAAACATATGTTCTAGTTCTTGACTTTCACCTTAAGGTCCAAAGAACTCACACGACCTTCTACAATCGGTAAGGTTAAGGTGCCAATATGGGTCTCAAAATCAATCACTTCTTTTTTATATCCGCCTCCATTTATCCATTCGGTCATGAGATCCTGCACTTGACTATACGCATAAGACTCTCTTGCAACACCTACCTCAGGTAGCTTTTTTAGTAAAGTAATTGTTTCCTTGAGTCTCTCTCCCTTTGACTTTAACATTCTATTAAGAAATTCTATATAACCTTAAGCACTCTTAGGAAAGATTACTGAATATACACCGGATAACTGGAATCCAATATGTAATAAGACTATCTTTAAAAAGATTAGACCAGATCCATTAATTGTTTCCTTTTTATCAGCTCCTCTTAAATATGAGATTAATATAACTGGTATGGTTGTTAAAACTCCCATGAATAAAGTCTCAGCCATGAAAAATTTAGGATGTTTTTGAATATAGGCAGTATCATGCACCAATATAGATGCAATAAATAGGGTGGTAAATCCAAATGCTATACCAACAAGCATTGAATACTTTATAAATTTATAAACCCCACTAGAAATATCTTCAATTATATCCATTCTATATGGTCTAAACATTTATCATAGATTTCTATAAAGAGTAATGTGTGGAATCTGGTGTCGCATTGGTTCTAACAATGACCCCCAAGATCCTACACCATGGGTAAAGCAACTAGAAGCCAGGGGACCGGAAGGAACCCGCGTTGTTCATTTAAATGAGAAAGTTACCATGGCATTCACCAGGCTTGCAATTAACGGGCTCACGGATGCAGGTATGCAGCCATATACAAAGGGCCCCCTAACCTGGATGTGTAATGGAGAAATCTACAATTCCAAGGAGTTAGAGGAGGGCCTAGGTCTTACTAATACCGGCTCCGATTGTGAGTGCATTGGCGACTTGTATATGAGGCATCGCGATAATCTGATAGCCTTTGCACGGGCCCTTGATGGCGTATTTGCCATTACACTCTATGATGCAGAGCGCCAGAGACTTATTGTGACCAGAGACCCCTTTGGCATCAGACCCCTCTTTGTTGGCTGCAGGCCAAATACTGAGATTTCTCTGGCAAATATCAATAATTTAGCGGTCCCAGTATTTCATTCTAAATTCACGACACTTGTCTTTGCTTCTGAACTAAAAGCACTGGTTCCCTATTTCGAGTCAGTTCTAACCTTTCAACCTGGCACCATTCAATGCTATGACGTAGCAACAATGAATATGATGTATGATTTTAGATATCATAGTATCGGCTGGATGACAAATCCCCAGTTCAGACCATCTGAGAAATCTGGATTTGTTGATGCATCTGTTGCCCTACGGTATGCCCTGGAGGAATCTGTAAGAAAGCGACTTCTAACTGATAGACCCGTTGCATGTCTTCTGAGTGGTGGTCTGGATAGTAGTCTGATTGCAGCTCTGGTGCAAAATAATCTGAGAAATTTAAATCAGCCACCACTAAAAACATTTTCTATCGGATTCGAGGGCTCATCGGATTTAGCCCATGCCAAAATCGTGGCGGATTGGATCGGCTCTGATCACACGGAAATCAAAATGACACCTGATGAATTTTTCAATGCTATACCAGAAGTTATTAAGGCAATTGAATCTTACGATACAACTACAGTAAGAGCCAGCGTTGGGAATTATTTAATTGGTAAGAAAATTAAGGAGTTAACCGATTGCAAGGTTGTGTTTAATGGCGATGGCTCTGATGAACTCCTTGGGGGCTATCTCTATTTCAATAATGCGCCAAATGAGGAAGCATTCCATGCTGAGACTGAACGTCTACTAAATGATATTCATCTTTTTGATGTTCTGCGCAGTGACCGCTCAATGAGTGCAAATGGCCTCGAAGCGCGGACGCCATTCCTAGATAAACAATTTGTCTCTGTGGTGCGCAGTATTCATCCGAGATTCCTGAGGCCGCTGAAAGGTTCTCAGGTGGAGAAATTTATTTTGAGGTCTGCATTCGATGATAATGTGACGCTCCCTCCAGAAGTTTTATGGAGGCGCAAGGAGGCATTTAGTGATGGTGTCTCTACTCCTGAGAAGGCATGGTTCCAGGAAATTCAAGAGCGAGTTGCAGAGCTTGTGCCACAGGACTGGCAATTGAAGGCTACTCTTTCTTATTCAAAGCATCTGACACCACAGACTGCCGAAGAATATTATTACAGCTATTTATTTACAGCATCATATGGACTCTCTGCAATAAACGTTGCAGTACCATATCGATGGATGCCATTGTGGTGTCCTGGGGCTACGGACCCTAGTGCAAGGACTCTTCAGGTTTATAATGATGACGTAGAAGCGAACGAATAAATTTGATTTTGTTTTACGTGCTATCGATGGTAACAATGGCAACCTGTATTTCAAGACGAGCATATGAAAAAACAATTTGCCTTACCAGTAAGGATGGAAAGTATAGTCTCAATACTTGGATTGAATACCGATGCGAAACCAAGGTAGGTCTAGAAGGTCAAGTATGCTCAGAGTGCTCTTACAAGGTTCCTAAACACAAGTGCCAATCAGAGCAAAAGTGCAATCATGGAAGTGTAGGTGGGCCATATCCACCCGATAGTAGATTATATGGTTCTAAGTTTTACTTGAAACTTATTTCTGAAGGCTGGAAAATCAGAGAGGAGGATGAAATCCGGGCTAAGGCCGCAGTAGTTAATGCATGTATGGGAAGAAAGAAAGGTGTTACAGTGAAAGCTGAGCCTGTAGTGAAAGCTGAGCCTGTAGTGAAAGCTGAGCCTGTAGTGAAAGCTGAGCCTGTAGTGAAAGCTGAGCCTGTAGTGCAAGCTGAGCCTGTAGTGCAAGCTGAGCCTGTAGTGCAAGCTGAGCCAGTAGTGCAAGTAAAACAAAAGCGCGTATATAAAAAGAAAACACCAGAGGAAAAGGCTAAAAAGGCTGAAAAGGCAATCAAGTCTGGAAAGCCAGTAAAGCTAGATATCCTACTACCAACTCCTCCAGTTCAAGCTGAAGAGGTCCATCATGACCCCAAATTCATAGAAACTACCGCCCCACCAATTACAATTTCTGAGTTTGTAACCGTAAAAGTAAAGAAAACCAGCATCCAAGGGAAGTCATATTATTATGACTCTAATTCTGGAAAGCTCTATACAGCAAGTGTAAATGGAGTTGGTGCATATAAGGGGCGTTACAATATAGAAGAAGGAACGATTGATACTACATTTCCCGATTCAGATTTAGAGGCATAATACACTGAAAAAATTGAAGGCTTACCTCGATGCATTAAATGCATGGAGATAATTCTTAAAAATGTGGCATCTGCCCTACTTGTCTATTCAGCCCATTATGGTGCAGCAAAGTTCTATAATTATGCATGTGTTCCAGATACTTTTATGGGATACATGAGTGGTCTAATTACTACAGGGAGTCCTGTATGTCAAGCTAGTATTCAAGTTATTTCAAATACCCAGGTCTCATATTCATCAATGATATTGATGGGTATGACACGAATTGCAGTAGAGCTTATTCTTCCTAATCAAGGTTCAAAGATTGGTTAATTTTCTTTCTCAGTTTCTGTTCTTCAGTAAATAAATATTTTTTATACGCTGCCATATATTCTTTATCATTCATCATTGCTAGCACTTTGCCATCTTTAATAATAGGTGTAGGTGCTCCTCTCCACCTTGATTCAGGGCGACTCAGTTTAACATATTGTGGATTAGAAATATCAAATAAGCGAAATTGTATTTGTTTATCTAATATAATATCTGGAAACTTGTAACCAAAGGGTCTTAATATATAATAAAAAGTATCCAAATTACCAAGTGTATAGTTTATTTTTGCACCCAGCATATTTTCTGCACGATAAAAAATATCAGGCATCGGTAATCCAATATATGGATCATTTTTAAATAAAGTTGCAGATGGAATTCTTAAATACGATGCATGTAATATATGTGTGCTTGGTGTTTGTTCAATAGGAAACCATCTCTGCCACAATGGTTGTATAGTTTGATTTATTTTTTTTAAATTTTTTATTTTTTTTAAATTTTCCATAAAACATTTAGAATTTGGTACCGTTAAAAAATATTCTTTTAACTTTTCCAGATTTTGATTATAATAAGTTTCATTTGCAATATTCAAGAATTTAGAAATACGCGCGGAATCTTCTTTTGAAAGTGTAATCTGTTGAGTCATATGGCCCAATTCTGCCGCATTGGCCCATTTTATTTCTTCTTCCTCCATTCTTACTCGGGCTAACGAGTTTTATTCGTTGTAGAGGGTGAAAGTGAACGCGAGAATGTAGATGTTCCCGTTACCGAACGCGTGTAAGCCTGACTCGTTGGCAACATGGATTTTGTCTGAGTCAAGGTTGTTGAAGTGCTCTGACTTAGACTTCTAGTTCTTGTAATAGATACTGTAACGCTCTTAGTAAATGGCTGAGTTGAAGGAATTCCTGAAATTGTTCGTGTAAGTGATACAGTTGGAGAATTACAGGAAGATGGTGTAAATGATACAGTGCCACTAGTAGTCTTAGTAAATGGCTGGGTTGTTGCAATTGCGGATGGGCTGAAAGTAAATGGGCGGGTTGTTGCAATTCCAGAGATACTTCTTGTGAGTGACACCGTTGGTGAAGGACAAGGTGATGGTGAGCGTGTTAGAGAAACCGATACTGTCTTAGTGAAAGGCTGTGTTGTTGCAATTCCAGAGCCAGATATTGTTAAGGAAGATGTTTGTGAACGTGTTAGGGTTACTGAGATAGTATATGAAGGGCTTACTGTAAGAGTATTTAATTGAGAAGGAGCAATTGTAACTGCAGGACTGGGTGACCTCGTAAATGGCATGGTTGAAGGAATTCCTGAATTACTTCTGGTGATTGAGCCAGTAACTGAGTGAGTCAAGGAACGTGATACCGTTAATGAGAGTGTTCCTGAGGTTGACCGAGATAGTGTAAGAGAATTTGTAAGAGATACAGATACAGTAGGGGACCGAGTTAATGTAACTGACATTGTATAGGAGGGAGATACTGAACGAGTATTTAGCTGAGATTCTGGAACTGTTACTAGGGGGCTTGCTGACCTCGTAAATGGCTGAGTCGTGGGAATTCCTGATTTAGTTAATGTTAAGCTAGTAGTCTGAGAACACGTAAGTGTTAGTGATTTAGTCAACGTTAAAGAAATAGTAGGAGTTACACAAGGAGATGGAGAACGTGTAAGTGTAACGGTTACTGATTTAGTAAATGGTTGAGTCGTAGGGATTCCAGATGCAGTTATACTAATAGATTGTGTGAGTGATTTAGAATATGTGGAGGAAACAGTCGGTGTTGGTTTTAATGATGGAGACACTGTTTGAGTTATTGAAGGGGTTTGAGTATAAGGAGCTGTAGTTGGAATTGGACTGAATGAACGTGTCAGCGTTGGAGTAAATGAATTACTTCGTGTAAGTGATACTGTGACACTTCTAGTTACTGAAATTGTGTAGGATTGTGATATGGATACAGTTACACTACGTGTTAGGGTAGGTGATTGTGTCATTGTAAGTGAATTAGTCTGAGTGAGTGAGTTTGTAAGTGTTGGTGAAAGTGTTAGAGAAAGACTCTTCGTATACGAACCAGAAAGTGTGAGGGTAGGCGTTGGACTTGCACTTGATTGCACTGAAACTGTATTTGTCAATGATCTAGTCAGAGTTCCAGACCTAGTTAAGGATACTGAACCAGTTGGAGTTAATGGAGCAGATGTGGCAACTGGTGTAACAGAAACTGTATATGTGCTTGTTCCAGATGCAATAGAAGGTGTGAATGCTCCAGAATTACTTTGAGCAGGAGACCCTGTATAAGGACTTGCTGTAACCGTTATAGTTACACTGGGACTCGTCGTTTTTAATGAGCTGACTGTAATATAGGGACTTCCTGTAAATTGCTGCGTCTGTGATACAGTAAGTGTTGGACTTGCTGTCAAAGTCACTGTGGAGCTAGATGATAGTGAAGATAGAGTAGATTGTGTAAGGGTAAATACGCCTGAGCCTGTAGATGCTCCAGTTGGTGATTTATTTAAGCTAAACGTGAGAACTCCAGTGGGTGATAAAGTAGCTACAGATGAAGGACTCGGCTGCGTAGATGCAGTTAAACCAAGTGAAGGAGATGCCAAATTTGTTACAGTGACACTTGGTGTGGCCGAGGGCAATACAGTTAGACTGAGCATAGGAGATCCACTAACAGAATATGATGAAGTGGGTGTGATACTTCCAGAGAATGAAGGCGTATGTGAGTTAGAGGGGGACTGCCGTGTAGAGCTAGTTGCAAGTATAGTGGTAGTCCCTTGTGTTAGTGTAAATAAGGGACTCGTAGAAGCCAGTGGACTTGAACTAATTTGAGGAGTTCCTGTAACTAATGAAGTTTCTGAAGGGCTTCCCTGGGCAGAGACCGTGACGGTAAATAGTGCAGATGTAGAGTGACTTGAACTCAATGACATAGACGTGCAAGCTGTAAATGAATTTATAGGAGTCAAGGATTTAATAGGGCTTTGACTTGAAGACACTGACACAGATTGAGTAGTAGACCCCATGCTACTTGCAGATGTTATAGGACTATAACTATTGGTCACCGAACTTGTTGCAGATACAGTAATGGATGGAAACTTTGATACGCTGCCAGAAGATGTCTGAGTTGAACTTAGGGAACCACTTGAGCTATATGTTGCGCCACCAGATAGAGATCCAGAGTGAGTTGGTGAAACGGATGCGCTTCCAGTTGCAGTGCTTTTTGGACATGCAGTCAAGGAAGCACTAGCGGACGGAGAAATACTCGAGCTAGGAGATCCTGTTATGCAAGCTGAAGGGCTCCCTGATGCCGAACTAGCTCCTGATGAGCTGACTGTTACGGTATATGATACTGTCTTGAGTGCAGAGTTTGTCGTTAGACCAGAAGCACTTGGGTAGGCTGTAGGGCTTCGCGTGCCACTTGGGGAGCGTGAGCCAGAATTACACGCAGTTGCAGACCTACTCCTTGAAGGAGAAGCTGAGACACTTGGCGAACCAGTAGGCGTAAATGATTTGAGTGGAGTTCTAGATTGTGTTGAACTAGTAGATGCAGTTCTAGAGCTGGATACCGTGGAAGTCTGCGATGAATTTTGGGTAACTGTCGCCTGAGATGTGTAAGTAGGAATTACTGTCAGAGTAGATGTTCCACTGACTGAAACAGAGCCAGAGCTTGAATAGGAATCATGAGGTGATGGAGAATTAGAGTTAGAGAATGATGCTGAGGAAGTATACGAAATTGTGTCAGTTGATGACACGGACGAAGATTCGCTTGCAGTCTGAGCTCCAGAAGTTGTAGGATTCTGAGTTAGACTCACTGTAATTGTTGGTGTCCAAGTATTTGTTACAGTCTGTCTGATAAAGGTGAATGTCTGCGACGGCGTTGAACTGAGGCTCTGACTCTTAGTCTGACACGAAGTTGCCGAAGTGGTTGTGCTCAAGCTATACGTTGGGCATGCAGTAGAAGTCTTGGTCTCAGCCATCGAGCGTGTTTCAGACCGTGAAATTACAGGTGTCGCCGTATCTTTCAGAGATCCAGTTAGAGTTCCAGTGACCGATGAAGTTTTGGATTGTGAAATAGAGCTTGTCAGAGTTCCAGAATGTGTAGAAGTCTTTGACTGCGATGAACTTCCAGAAAATGTTGAAGTCCCCGTGTTACTTTTAGATTGTGCGGCACTTCGTGTATATGATAGGGTGCCCGTTATTGTTGCAGTAAGCGATGGACTCACAGATGGTCCTGGTGCCGCAGAAACAGTTGGCGTATCAGATATTGTAACCGTCTCTGTTCTAGAAATACGCGGAGTTGCAGAAACACAGGTTGACGCAGTGGATGTTTTAGTTATTAAACCTGTAATTGTTAGAGTAGAACTTGTAGATTGAGAAACTGTGTTTTTAATTGTTCCAGTTGGACTTTTGGAATCCTTAAGACTCGTGGTAATCTTGGGGGTTACAGTTGAACAAGGACTTGCCGTTGAAGTCTTACTTGCCATTAGAGTCTTGGTATTAGTTCTTGTTACTGCAATGCTTGCTGAAGAAGTACCAGTTGCTGTATTGGACTTAGTTAGGAGTGTAGAGCGTGAGAGGGTCGATGACCCCGTTGGCGTCTTTGATTGAACCATTGACCGAGTTTGACTTGATGAGCCCGTGGAAGTCTTTGATGAAGTTATAGAGCTCGTGCTAGTCTTCGTGGCTAGAATGGTTTTAGTTGCAAGTTGCGACCTTGAAAATGAGGGAGAAGCCGATGAGGTCCTAGAGCCTTTGCCAGTGACTGTGCCACAAGGGCTACCTGTAGAAGTCTTAGATTGTGCAGTTGTCCTTGACATTGTTGGGCTTGCACTAGATGTCCGTGATTGTGTTGAAGAGCCACTGACTGTTTTAGAAGCAGTTGTAGTCTTAGTAGAAGTAATACTTCCAGTATTCGTCTTTGAAGATATAGATGTCAGAGTTTCCTGAGGACTTGCAGTTGCAGTCTTTGTTACTAAACCAGTCCGCGTGAATGCCAGAGTAGGCCTTATTGTCCGTGATGGAAACTGGGAAAGTGTAGCCAGAGAACTCGCTTTTGCAGAAAATGTAGAGGTTGTGGTTTTAGTAGATGTCTTGGATAAGGTTCCCGTTGCCGTTGGAACTATGCCAAGGTTGCGCTCAAGATTAACTTCTTCTAGGCCTGGGGGTGTAGTAGCCACCAGGCCTATTGATAATAACATAATCAACCACTTCATGCCTATCTAGTATAAGCTTAATCTTTCATTTTTTATATAGCAACATTTAATGCAGGCCAAGAAATAGGAAATTGTGTTTCTAGAAGCTTACTTAACTCTTCAGCATATAAGCGTATCTCGTGCTGAGCATCAGGACTCAAGCGTAACTTGCATAAGCGTGCATACGCATACAAGGATGCAGTCTCAATAAATTCAGTATGCATTGATTGGGGTAAAATCATTCTAGCAACCTCGGGAGCCACATCGGCCGCTAGTAATGAATTATATGTCTCTACTGCTGACTCAGTCAAATCTTGCATACATTGTCTGGCAAGCTCTGCATTATCGGTTGGCGTAGTCTTTGAGCCCTGCTTGAGCCTAGGGTCTCTGGCCCTGATGGAATTAAGCTCAGGTAAATAGCACTCTGGCAACGAATCCACATAACGCCTACTTACTTCATTGCGTGCAAATCCTACCGTATGTCTATACCACTCGCGAGCAACAAAAATGGGCATCTTAATTCTGAGTCGAATCTGAGGATGAAAAAAGGGACTGACGTGATTGTGTTTTGCTAGATAATTAATGAGTTTCTTATCTGCCTCTATTAACTCTTTAGACTCCTTAGAAAAACTTACACGTGCTGCATTCACCACAGTTAAATCATCGCCGAAACAGCCAAGAAGCTCAATTGACCCTGAGCCGTCAGAAAGAACCTTGGGCATTCTATCTAGGTTTGCCGAGCATGGTTTAGGCTAGTTTTTATAAAAAAATTGAACAATATATGAGTTTTATAATGAACTACCCACAATGGATTGCAGGATGTGCTATAACTATGTTTACGATACACTTGAACAACCGTATCATAGGCATCATGATTTATATAAGAAATCTGTAACTGATAGAATCACAATTGGTAAACTAGCGGATGCATTCATGAAGATTCTTTATAAGGTAAATATTGTAGATATTATTACAGAATGCAATCCTGAGCATGCTTTACCAGAATTTACTGATGAAATCGGATACGTGAATTGGCTCTGGACCAAGATTCAGGTTGAATATCCAGAATTATTTTCTGAATTTTATGAAGAAATTCAGAAAATAACAAATAAGATGGATTTTGTAAAACATAAGTTTCGCACCGTCCTGGGAAATCTGTTTAGTATTCACAGTGACCATAGTGTAAAAACGTATACGCCTGAAAAATCTCTGGGACCAGTTCCATTTCATGAACTTGTGATAATAAAAATCAAGGCAAATCTGCCTCCACCAGAATATAAATCAGAGTTATATTGCAGAGAAGATATTTATTGTTAGCGTTCAAACAATCGGCTCTAGGGCATTTGAGAATTTCAAGGTTGCATTGGTTCGATGAAATTCTTTTGTTAGGTGCCATGCCTCTTCCACCGTTGGTAACTGATGTTCAGTATCCTCTAAAAGGTCAGGCTTCGGAAATCCATTGAATTCAGATGCAGTTGCTGAAGTATATGCCCCCATCAAGGGGAAATATAACCAATCACCAACGACTAGCTCCTCCATTGGTCCCTTGGCAATTACATCCAAGCTATCACAGGTTCGTCCAAATAAGGTAGCCTCCTTTACTGTCCTCTCTACATGGCTACCCTGGGGTATTCGCATAAATGCCGGTTTCTGATGATCAAAGGGAATGCAGGAGAAGTGCCCATAGAGAGACTCATCTATGACATACCTGAGGCCATTTGGCCCTTTTTTCTTTGCAATAACTTTCACGAATAAATCCTGGCTAGGCTGTGCAAAGAATCTCCCTGGCTCAGCAATCATTATACGATTCTTTGGAACTGTCTTTAGAGTTTCCTGAATTACATTTGCCGTTTTAGCAAATGTGCTAGGGTCAGAGGAGAATCCTCCACCAATATCAACTACCTTGGGTTCATGTCCATACTTTCTTAAAATCGCAAATCCCACCTCCGCTGCATATTCAATTGCATCCTTATATTGCAAGGGATTCTCACATCCTGAGCCAACATGGAAGGAAATACCCTTCAAGGGAATCAAGGAATCACGTGCAATCTCATTAAGTTCCTTTTCTGTTGCTCCGAATTTTGCCGAAAAGGGCATCTTACTCTCCTTATCATTCACAGCAATGCGTGCAAGAGTAGAGCCTGTCCAGCCTGTCTTTGCCAACTTTTCACATTCCTCTATCGAATCCACCACGGTCGTATGAATATTCTTCTGTTCAATGACTCGTATATCTCGCTCAGACTTCAGAGGATGCGCATATAAGATTTCAGGTATAGGCATATCATATGCGACCTTACATGCCTTGACATCATGAACCTCCTTGAGACTGGCACAATCAAAGTTCGCACCCTTGGCAATAAGGTTCTTAAGGAGAAATGGCTCAGGATTACACTTGACGGCATAATAAGGCTTAATGGTTGGGAGGGCCTTGGTCCATGTTTGCCATTGCGATTCAATGCGTGACTTACTGAGAACTGCAATAGAGCCTGAGTTAGCTAATGCCTTGGGAAAGGATGCTACGAGATGCCGGAGGTTTTTCAGCGTGGCAATGATATTATGTGCAGCGAAAAAAGTTTCGGGCATCAATTTTTTTGGAACTAAATGGATTATCTCGAAGTATTTAAGCTGTAATATCGGCTTTCAATCACTTCTTGTGGAAGCCAGTATTTCTTTCCGTTTATATTTGCAGCATACATCCCCCGCGGCTCTATATTTTCAGGGTCTCCAATTATTCTATTTCCTGCAGTAATGCCTCCATCAATTCCCACAGAATCACATGAGCACATCTTGAAATCATGGGTATGCTTACTTTCAATCGTATCCCTGCAAAGCTTACAGGAAATGGCATGTCTTACTTGAAAATAAATGACACCACCATATCTTAATGATGGCATACGGGCTCTTAGTAATACTAGGAGGTCAATTTTTTAAAACCACGTGCCTAAACATATTCTTTATACTTTCACTATAATGCCACATGCACTTTATGCAACTAGAGATACATATGCACAAGTACTTCAGTGGGGACAGAATTCTTCAGATGAATGGTATCATCCTGTATCACGAAGCCAGTTTACTCAGGGGCTTTATTTACTAAAGGCAGGTGATACTATTGAATTTATCTTAGATGGAGTATCGAACGATGTTCAAGTAGTAGAAGTTGGCACAATTTATGAGTATCCACTACTAAAACATATACATGGCGACTTTAATTTAATGAATCTGCGTGTTGATAGAGTGATTCGTCTAAAACGGGTTTAACTTGATTTCTATTTGAGTTCAACCATGTGATTCGACCTACCATATTTCAAGGTGAAGAATACAATAAGGAAGGCTGTAGGTATAACCCATAAAAAAGTTTCCATAAGGAGTGTATCAGTTACAGATGTAGTATTTGTCATCTTTACTTTGAATGAGGTTTCTCTTTATACATGTGAGACCATTCCGGTCTATAAGAAGTCTCCAGGAGCTGAATTGCCAAAAGATGCAGCTCTTTCTCCTTTGGTGAAAGTTTCTTCACAAACTCCTGCTCTTCCTTTGTGAGCACATGTGTCTTTGGCAATGCACTAATATCCATTTTTATAGCTTCCAATATAAAATAAGGGAACTCATTTTTTATAGCAAGGTAAAGTAAGATGGATCCACGGATTCTTAGATTAAAAACAACGGATGAAATGATGCAGATCTTAGCATCAAAGGGCAAACCATTCGCCTCTTTTAAGAAAGGTGATACAATTAAGGTTTGGAATAAGATGCGTAAGGGATACAGTTATACCTTACAAGAATCTCCTGGCGAAGGGTTTGCCCCAGAATTCAAACCATATGCTAGCCCTGGGGAAATTTTAGCGGGTGGGGCATTTGAAGGAAAGTACTTAAATGATTGTTTATTAGAATTTCCTGCAGAATGGTTTTTGAATGCGATTCAATTAGGCAGCTTGTGTCCTGGTGCTCCAGATGTTTCTGTGAATCTCTTTGGAGTAGATTCACGGCAACCTCTTTCTTTCTGGACTAAATCTGGCTGGCTTCCTTCGGCACATGGAGGTCATAAGGGACAGCACCCCGAACTCTCAGATGCAAAAATAAATCCAGATGAGCGCGGATGGTTTCAATGGTATTGCCGATATTGGATGGGGCGCCGAATTCCAGTGCTCGATAAAGTTCAGATTTCCCGATGGAAAGCATTTACACGACACTCTGGTCAGATTAAGGCAAATTGTAAACCAGGAGATTTAGAATGCAGGCCCAGACAGAGACAGGGGATTTTCCAGTGGGCACATAATCCTTTTCTTTAATAGATGAGTGACCCTGTTCCACCTCTGCCTGCTAGCCCCCTTGCAATTGCTGCACGAGTGAATTCAGGTATTGATTTATTTTCTGATAATATTGAATATAAGACTGTAAAAGGAAGTTCTTCAGAACAACTCGATACAACTGTAAATACTCATATTAAGGATGGGTGGAAATTACATGGAGATATGAGCGTTATTGATACGGGGTATATATCATCTTCAGCTCATCATTTTGCTTTTTACCAGGTTATGATAAGAAAACTACCAGCAAAAGGTGGAAGGCGTTCATCGGTTCGCACTCGTAAGGCCAAGCTTAAATCCCACCCACCAAACAAGCGCGGATAAGACTCCGCCCCATATAGAATCTGCTAATGCAAACCACAAGGGATATTTATCAAAGGTAACTATCTGAGTGAAATCATAGACCATATAGGTTGCCATACCAGCTAAGAATGCCCGAGGGGCAGAATGAATTTCTGAAATTAGGTAACCAAGCGCAATATAGACCGGCACTGCACCCCAAAGCCGCGCATTCATTGACCTATCAGCCTGAATATCTCTAACTATATCCTGCACAACAGGTCCCTGAATGAAAAGCCAGGGTAAATCCATGACCCCTGTAAGCAAGGCTAAGGCCAGAATCTTTTGTATAGGATTCATACTATTATACTATACAAAAGAAGGGGGTAGCGAAGGAGGGGGTAGCGTTTTTTCTTCAAGTTCATTGGCTCCAATACAATTAGATATGGGTTCTATTTCATTAGAGGCCTTTGATGAAAATCTCCGTGGTCGAATAAGTCAATGGATTCTCCCTTCCGAAACTTGCTCTTTGCCAAATGGGTTCTATGACCAGCTAATTTCAGGCTCTTCACCATTTCAAACTCATATATTACTTTTATCCAAACAAGATTCCAAGGCATGGCATTTAGCATTTCCCTGGGAAATGACCTTTACCCCGGAATCTCAGACAGACTGGAGTTTATTTCTCTCCATTCTGCAACACTTGAAATCACCGGTCTTAGTTGTAACAAGTCCTAAGCTTCAAGTTCCACAGGCATTCTGGCAAAAAGCTATGGTGAATCCTAGACTACCTACATTCATTTGCCTTAAGAATATCACATCAGATTCCCAGTTAACAGTTCTACCCCATGCAATATTTATGCCTAAATTGGATCTAATTACAGATACCCAATTCATAAAGGCAACAACGGGATTTGCTACGGCTATTCAAGCCTTGTTACAGACTCTAGATCTTCGAAGTATCTACCGAGAGCTTCGAGGGTCTGGTGCTAGTCTCTGCCTGTCAATGATTGATCCGCGTTTAGGAACTCAAGGTTCGGTACAGCTTGTTGGTTCAATGCCAACTTATAATGCTACGTGGTTTTATCCAGAAATTAATGGAGCCCTGCGACTTCATTTATCTGATTTGCGATCAATCCTGCTAACAGTTACAGAACGGTTGGCTGAATAATGAAATTTGGCTTAGAGGTTCTTACGAGCTATGGCTACGCCTATGCCCCTATATTACTTCTTAAAGAGCTTGAATGTTCCCTTCTTGGCCTTGAATCCAAGACGACGAAGGGACTTAATGCGACGAAGGCCAATTGCATGCTTCCTACGACTTACAATGCGACCCTTCTTGGTCTTCATTAAATCCTTACGAGTCAGACCCCCCGGGGTATGCCTAGCAGTCCCGTGCCAAACCTGGGCCTTTGAGCCAGAAGCCGGCATTTTACGCGTACTACTCCGAGCCATTATACTAAGAGTCGATAAAAAAGATTAAATATATCAGGGAAGTTAGAATGTCTAGAGAACTTCTCGGATTTGCATTAATTGCCATTGTATGTATTATACTTACACCATTTTATCAGGGGCACCATGATACATCTGGAAAAATAGAAAAAAGTATTACTGTAAAAGAACAAATACTAGAATCTAAAATGGCCCAAGCAGTTTCACCAAAAACAATTATTCTATTAACAGATAGTTTTCTACCAACAACCTTTGCTGGCTCTGAATTAAGTGCATATGAAACAATTAAATATTTACGATCACGCGGACATATAGTCAGTGTATTTGTAAATACCTGGAAAGTTAGTGAATACGATGGATTTAAGATTTATAAATATGATGGTTCAAGTGAATTCTGTAAATCAAGATTTCAGAGTGCAGACATAGTTCTTTTTCAAATGGGATATGAACCAAAAAATATGGAATTAATTAAACATAGAAATAATGATGTATTTATATTTATCCATGTAATTGATATAGACCCATGGCTATTACAGCAAAAAGTATCATTTCCAATTACAGTAGTTTACAATAGTCATATGACGCAAGATGCAATGCCAACCCTACATCCTAATATGCGAATGATACCCTATGTCGAAACCAATAAATTTAAGAGTCTTCGTCAAAATAGTGTAAACAATGATATTGTATGTTTAATTAATTGTAATCGAAATAAAGGCGGTGATATGTTAAAAAGACTTGCAAAAAGAATGCCAAATGTGCAATTTATGGGTGTAAAGGGTGGATATAGCATGCAAGTAACTGATTCAAAGACTGAAAATCTAGTCTATATTGAAAATCAAAAAGATATTACAGTTGTTTTCAAACAAATTGGTATTCTAATTATGCCTTCTAAGAATGAGACATGGGGGCGCACTGCTGTAGAGGCAATGGCCTCAGGTGTTCCGGTAATTCACAGTGAATCCCCTGGCCTAGTTGAGTGCGTTGGAGGTGCTGGAATTATGTGCATGCACGATGACGAGGATGCATGGGCAGATGCTATAGAACGCATCATTGGCGACCGAGCTTACAGAGAACGCTTAAGGCAATATGGATTTAAGAGGACTGAAGAAATAGAAAAGGAACAAATACGAGGTAGGCAAGAGTTAGCAATGAAAATAGAGAATTAATCCTCAGCTAAATCACTGTCAGAGTCTGCCTCATTAGCAAGTGGGTCCGTAATAAGCTTTCGACCTGGATATATCCTGCAGCCTAATTTATAGAATCCAAGGGCTCTATGACGCTCTAATACACCTCTTACCCTCCATGAGCATTTTATAATTCCACTGGTATTTAATTCTCTAAATGAGGTATGATATTTTCTAAATATGCTGGCTGCACGTTTTCTAAAGTTCCGTATTGATGACTTATAATTTAACATTTCTTGTGTCCCTTGTAAATCTTTTACTACGGTATTCATATCTCCCTGTAAATGATTTATTGAAAATATATGTTTATGAATAAGGTCCCTCCTTGCATTTTTTATTAATGCCTCAATTCTTCCCTGTGCCTTATTAAATTCAGAAATATTTTCTTTTAGCTGTTTAATATCGTGCTTGAAATCAACTCTCTTTTTAAAGGACTGTAATAAGATATTTTCTGCCCTATTTTTTCGATTCCTTTTATTTCTATAAATTGTTCTAATATATTCCCATGTATCTATATCACAATCTTGAACTATACACCTTGTGGCATCATTTTCATAATATTGATACATGTAGCACACAGTATGATACGTGTGTCCACAAATTAAGGTAGTAGTAGGAACTCCATCGGTTGATGTCCACGTTTTCTTACACACCAAGCATCCATCAAGATAATGTTCAATAGGAGTTTCTGTATTTGGAGTTATTATATTTATGTGTGGCTCTAGTAATTCTGCTGCAGGTGGATCTCTAGATGAACGCGCATATATAGTTTGTCGTGGAGTCATAGCTAATTTAAAAGCGGTAGGTAAAAAATCTAGCCATTTTTCTGCATCTTCTGGATGCTTTTCAATGTAGGCTTCGAGGGTTGATAATGAAATAAATGCATCTTCTGGTTCTAAATCCATAAATTAGAATGTAAAACAATATTTAAGCCTAATAGATATGTCAAAGAACTCGAACTGGTTTCTACAATTCTTCAATGATGAAGAAGATGATTATACCTATAAAAAGGATATTAGTTCTAAACCATGTGATATTCCCCGAGTGTTTGTTAACATGGTATATTTGGTAAATAGCTCAAATGGTGTAGTATCAGATGATCAATGCAATAGAATTGTTGAAGCATTAAATACACAACTCGCCACTTTTTGCGATGATTGGTCTATTAAACCAGTTATCGTTGCCCGGTCAGTATCTCCACCTTCCGGTTCTTATCAACTAATTTTAACGAGCGATAGTCAATTTACAACTCCAGGAAGGGCAAATGGATATCAGATGCCTCCAGCTGCAGACGGAACCATAAAAGCATACATATGTGTGAATGTTATAATTCCAGTAGTAACTACGCCATTACCAACTGGCACAACCCCGTCACCTAATGGTATATTATATCCAACTGGAACCGACGGTATAAGTGTATCAAGAGTAGCATCTCATGAATTACTGGAAATGCTAGTAAAGCAAGGACTAAATAAACTCTACTTAGTAAATCTAAGCACGCTCCTAATACGCCCAAGGCTCATTAACGGAACTGAAATTAGTGGAGAATTCCCTTTTATTGCAGAAGTAAGCGACGCAGTAAATAGACAATCATATACTATTATAACTTCCGATTCTACTAAGGTTCAAGTCTGTGATTATGTGATGCCATCGTGGTTTTCGGTTGTTGGTAAACCACCATTCAATTATAATAATACATTACAAGGACCACTAACAGTATCACCTGAAGGTTATTATGCTAAAGTAGCACCTGATGGACCTTATACTATTAAATATAGATAAAAATATATTGAATAGTTAGATGAAGGGAGTATATATAACCTCTTTACTATTAGTTATCGGAATAGTATTTGTTCTATTTTTATCTTATCAAAAACGTCCTGTAAGACTTGAAGCATTTAATGTTTCTGTCTGTCAGAAAGATTCCGATTGTCCAATGAGATTTAAGTGTGATTCTGGAAAGTGTGCAGATACACGGCCAACTGGCAATTAAGCTTTAGCAGTTTGACCCTAAAAAATTGAAGCCGCTGCATGAAATTTCGAAAGCAAGCACATGGTATACGAATATAAGACAAATGAGCAAGGATTCTATGTTTGCACGATTTGCTCTGAAATAAAGGAGAAGCAAAATACAATGCATTATCATATGAAGAAGCATGAGGGAAAACCTGACTATGAATGCAAGATATGCTCAAAGAAATTCTATCAAAAATATGCCCTTGATGACCACGTAAAACTGAATCATTCTAAGGAGCCACTTGCAGAGATTAAATGCCCATTTGATGATTGTTCTATTACATTCATCAAAAAAGAGCACTGTAGAATACACATTGCGCGGAATCACTTGAAAAAGTCGATTGAGCCACTAATTGAAAAGAAGAAGGATTCTAAGATTCACACCTGCCTTGAGTGCAAGCGAGAGTTTAATTCGTATCCTGCAATTCTCTATCATGCTATGGACCACATGAAGGCTAATACCGAATTCAAGGAGAAGTTAAAAATTATCTAAATTATATTTACCAACCGACATTCCCCTTCCTGATGAAAAATCAATGGACCTTACATCATATATTTTTTGTTCCTTATTTAATTCAATTAAAGCCCTATTTGGACCAATATTATATTCATGAATTATATTATCTGGATGCATTACAGTATCATCAAGGATAAATAAACTTTCTTTATGCGCAAGATGCTTACAGTTTTCTAAATCTGCCTTAGCAACCTCGTATTCATGACCACCATCAATAAAAAGTAAATCAAAGGTTTTTCCAGGGAAGTCCTTGATAAACTTAGGAATTGATATCCTGCTATCTCCAATAATTAATGTATGCCTTCCTGGATATTTCATATCAATAAATTGCTTTCCAACAAGTGAATATTCGTGATCTCCAAGGTCAAAGGAAATGAGGTTTAATTCAGGATTATTCTCTAACATGATTTCTGCCGAATGACCTGCATTAAATCCAATTTCTAATGCAGTTTTAACACTTTTAGAAAAAAATACTAATTCCACTTGTTGAGCAGGAACTTCGGATATATTTCCTTCAAGATCACGAATTCCACGCTCTAATAAATATTTATTCAGAGACATTATATATATATGTGATTTATTCGGTTTAAGCAATTCAATCTATATTTTTTCACATTTATAACAAGTAATGGAAACAAAGGTTTCAGATGTGCAATTAAGGATTATTGAACCTGTGGTTTTACCTGCAGCTTTACCTGCGATTATTCCTAAAGAAACTATAAGCAATGTTATTGTTGCGCTACCCAAAGTTCCTACACCCATCATAGCTGATAAATCATCAACATCTAATTTAATCATTATTCATAAAAAGAAACAATATGTTAATAATTTGGTTTGTTCTATTATTCTTGTCATTCTAGGAATTATTATAGTTATTGTCATGATATTATAATTAAGTGGAATCACCCGTAACTGTAGTAACTTGTATAAATAAATTATAAATATTGTAGCCAAGTGCAGCAAAACCTAAAAGTAAGGTTGCTTCAAAGAATGCCCGCGTTGTTTCTTTACCATAATAGCCAATTATAAATAGCACAGGTGCAACCATTAAAATATGGATTAAATTTACCCATAAACTTGCAGAACCTTTTATCCATTTAGTATATAGTCTAAACAGATGATATGCAAAGATAAAGATAGCTAATATAATAAGGGACTTATAAAGCCACTCCGGAGATCCGGACCTCTGGATGCCTACATATATAAGCAAGGGACTGACAAAGAAGATATGAAAGATATTTAAGATAATGTGGTGATCCAGCATATTCTAACTATGACTAAGGAAATGAAATAATTGATATGATACGGGTATATGCATTTAGATTATAGTAAGAAATATATGGTTATAATAGATATGTCAGGAAAGTTTACACGTAGGCTTAGAAATACAGTGGCTGGAGCTCCTAAGAATCTAGCTCAACAAATAACTTCTAGTCAACCAGCACTTGGACTTCAACAATATGCTAGACTTCAGCCCCCTCAAGGCCAAACACCTGCATTTCAACAGTATCCTAGACCCCAGCCCCTTCAAGGGCAAGCACCTTCATTTCAACAGTATCCTAGACCCCAGCCCCTTCAAGGGCAATCACCTTCATTTCAACAGTATCCTAGACTTCAGGGCTCGCTAGGCCAATCACCTTCATTTCAACAGTATCCTAGACTTCAGGGCTCGCTAGGCCAATCACCTTCATTTCAACAGTATCCTAGAGCTCAGCCCCCTCAAAGTCACTCACCTTCATTTCAACAGTATCCTAGGGCTCAGCCCCCTCAAGGGCAATCACCGCCTGGTCCTCTTTCTAGGGCTCGTACTCCAGGACGATTATTATCATCCAGTCATAGAGCTCTACCTCATTCTCTAGCTAGAGAAGGGCAAGTTAGGCCAGTAGAAGTTTTAGAAGGTAGTCTACCAGTATTAGCCAGTAGTTCTAGACTAGCGCCTGAAAGAGTACCATGGGCTGGACAAGCAAAATCTACAATTCAGGCAATTTGCTCGGGAGTTATAGGACTAGACCCTGCGCAATTAGTTATTAAAACCTTTTGCCCAGTGTGTCTAGCGATTAGAGAAAAAACAAGTGGTTGTATTGAATTTAAGCATAATTGTTCTACAGAATCTAAAGTATATCACCGTGAACTTTATGAAAAATATAAAGATGAACAAGGGAATATTCATTGGTGCAATATATGTGGTAGAATACTTGATTTTATGCATGGCTCTGTTCATTTTAAATTACATAATCATAATAACCCTAATCCCAAAGGAATACCTGGAGCAGGAATAACAAGAAAAACTGATGACGCATGTATAAATGGAGGTGGGGGTGGTAGTATAGAATGTGTAATGAGGTATATAGCATATCTCGAAAAATCAATTGCTCTCCAGAGCCGCGTTGGTGAAATTTCAGTCGCCGAAGCAATAAAACAATTAGTAGAATATGTGTGGGATGCTCCTATTGGAACTGAAGGTGGACCTGGAACACGTGGTGAATTAAATCCAGAGCGCAAGGCTCAAGCAGTAGAGGCAATTTCTTCTGGAATTTGGCCAGTAAATTTTGATGTATTTCCAGGAGAAGCTGATAGGCCCGCTGAAGAGGACGCGCCAAATATTCCCTTTAATGGGACACCTAGCAAATTAGTTCATTATGATGAGCCAAAAATGAATGAGGTAAGCTATGAAGAGTTTAATGATTTTGTTCATTTTTCCCACAGACAACCAGACGGGTCAATTCAAGAACATGAGTGTTCAGTTGTATCATTGCTTAATAATATAAGTGCACAGTTAAATGACAAAAGTGAACTTGGTAGATGTATAAAAGCACCAGGATGTCAAGCAAAAATTCATCCTCAAGAATTAATTAATCCACTAACAGGTGAACCTTATACTGCTATAAATCCTGAAAATGGAAAAGCTTTCCCTGATAATTTATACACAAAATATAAAAGATTTTATAATGAAAAATATAAAAAAGGTGGTAGACGCTCTAAGAAACGAAATACAAGGAGAAAACTTAATAGAAGAAAAAAATACGTATAAAACTTGAAGAAATGTTTTATACATCTAATTATTATAGGTATGATACGTAAATTAAGAACATTCCGGATATCTGGCCCTCTTGATGAATTTTTAGTTCAACATGAGAGTCAAGCAATTAAAGTAGAATCCAATATACGTTCAGAGAAACTTCTTCATATCTTTACTGATGGGGCTTGTCCAAATAATGGTAAACGTAATGCTAATGCAGCATGGGGAGCTCTTCTTGTTTCTGATGATGGCTATATAGTTCTAGATAGATTCTCAGGGGCGATTCCTTTATCTGAATCACAGACCAATCAGCGTGCAGAACTAACTGCTTTATTGAGAGGCTTAGAAGTTGCAGAGAAAAAGATTGCCCAAGATAACTCACTGAAAAAAATACAGATTTGGTCTGATAGCCAGTATTCAATAAATTGTGCATCTGTTTGGGGACCCACATGGAAAAGCAGAGGTTGGAAAAAACAAGGTGGTGAAATTCAACATCTTGATTTAATTCGCGTTTTAGTAGAAAAAACACAGAATCTAGGATTCAAGGTTGAATACAAGTGGCTCAAGGGGCATAAGGGCGGCGACTCACAACACATGTTTCCATGGAAATTTAATCATATGGTCGATGAATTGGCAAATAGTGCACTGCGTTAGTATGCGTTAGTATGCGTTAGTTTTAACCACCATGCACAATCACGCGCTCTTTCTTTTCCTTTTCTGTTAAAATCTCATTTGCAAGCAACCACTCTATAATAATTTCCCTCTGGTCTCCCTGCAGCTGAATAACATCATTACCCTGCTTATTCTGATGAACCGATGTAGAGCAACTAAATCCTTTTGCCATTGCCTTTGCAATACGCTTTTGGTCTAAATCATCATCAAGACCCTCTATGATGGTTAGAGCACGAGGACCTATTTTCTGATAGCGAATATGTATCTTCCCCTTTTCTACAAACGTATCAAATATATCCATTATACTTGATATGTTTGTTTGCGATGCTAAGTTCAATTTTTAGCTTTCAACACCCCTGTTTTTTCCACCAAGCCCTTGCAGAAGCAGTGCCCTTAGCCTTTCTGGCTAAATCAGAATCGGTAGTGTGAAAAGTCTTACCGCATAAGAGAAATGAACTAACACGTGCATAGCCCCATTGCTGTTGAGTTGCACCGGGTCTATGTCCAGTTCGCCATGCCGCCATACCGCGATTATATGATTCCTTTATAAAGCGCAAGGGAACACCGGTGACCTTGGCTCTATCCTCTAAGGATTTCACATTAGGAAATTTTCTATTCCAAGATGCCGTGTAACTAGATTTACGCGTCTTAATACCTCGGTCAGTCTTAAATCCTAGGTAAGCCTTTGGGTTCTTCCAGGACCTAGCACCGAATTTCTTAATTTCCTTCTTTCTCTGTGTTCGTTTTCTCTGTGAGAGACCTGCAAAGTATTTGTATGGTGCAAATAGTTTACGCGTCTTCATCCTACCAAGCGCCCTTAAAATAAATCAATTACTTTCTGGGCCTGATCAATGGAGCATTTCACCCACGCCTGTGCATAGGCCCACGATTCATTGCACATATAGATATCTGGCATATCAGGTAAAGGTTTTACCGATGCCTTAGAGACCAAATTAAAATCATAGGGCCCAGTGGGCCCTGGAACCCAATATGAACAACCATCAGACCAAGGGTGAATCTTAAAAAACAGAGGTTCTGGAATTTTCTGGCCTGGAAACAGAGAACGGATTTGAGCCATTACTTCTTTCTGAACTACAGTTTCACTTTTCTTTGCTTTTGCAATCCACTGCTCTGCTTCTGGGCCATCGGTGTAAGAAATCATAATGGTTCCCTTACTCGAATCCATTGGTATAACGTAGCGAATTGGTAAATCGCAGACAAATTTATTCATTCCTGCAAACCAGGCACCGTCTGGTACCAAAGGAAACACAGCATACATACGAACCAGAGGTCTCATTTTTACCTGCTCTAGAATTGGAAGGCCCTTAAAACATGGTATTTCTGCTAAATCATTGCGTGGAATTGCTACAATTACCTTTTTTGCGTGAATAGGTTTCTTAGATTTTACTAATACTACATAGGAATCTTCTTTCTTAATATCCAGCATTTCGTGCTCCAATAAAAAATCCACCCTTGGAATATCTGCCTTTATTTTTTCAATTAACAGAGAAAACCCACCTTTTAATACACAGAACCCATCATGTGAACCTAATTCGTGATAAAGAGAATAGAGTGCATTTGAAGCCCTTAGAGTATCTAATTCTGAACGATATTCATAGCGGTCCATTAAATCTTGTGTTTTTTTGGCACCCATGGTTTTCTCAAGAATCTGTTTTACAGTCATAGATTCCAGGCTTTCATCAGGGAGTTGCGGTATACCCATATTTTCAAAGAGCTGCAAGAAATCAATTGATTCTGCAACTCCAGGAGTTTTAGTCGTCCTCCAATCTATCTTGCCTCCAATAGGAATGGTATCAATTCCATATTCTTTTAATAAGGCCAAGACTTGGTGATGGCTCTTATGAATTCGTCCTGCCCCTGCCTCCCACGATATATCCATGCCATTTACCTTGGTATGATATGTATAAGTGCGACCACCAATTTGCTTATATTTTTCTAAGATGCAAATCTTGGCCTTGGGCATTTTTCGTTGAAGTTCTCTTGCACAATACAGGCCAGCTATGCCGGCTCCTATTATGCATATATCATACATATCTCGCATTACTAATTAAATACATCATTTAATGTTTGAATCACTACCGCCGTATCAGAGCTTGTAAATTTTCCAAAGAACTTAGAATTCTTTATAATAGCAAAGGATGGAATTTGCTGGAGTCCACAGTAACCCAGGGTATACTTATTCTGGTCAATATCACACTTATACCAAACAATATTTGGATTAGAAGCCTGAATTTCTGAGTGATTTAACCTTGTGCAGGCCCCACACCACGATGCTGTAAAGTAGACAACTACCTGCTGGGGATTCTTATTCCCTACGTTCAAAAGAGCCTCGAACTGCTCTTGGGTTTCTAGGGGGATCATCAGATTTTTCTGGTTTTCTATAAGTATTTTTATAGATGTAAAATACGTAACCACTGAATGCCATAGCCGCAACACTTAATAATAAGGCAATTGTTGTCGTGGATATAGAAGAACTAGAGTGTATAGCACCGCCAGATTGTGGTAACCCCGCCTTTCCTAGGGCTTGTTTAGCCAACTTATCTGGTAAGTCGGCAACTACCTTATTAAGTGTATCTGGTAAGGTTGAAACTAAATTAAACAGACTTTCAGTTGCCCTTGCACCATCCTTAATACTTTCGGTTGTAGCAAGGGCGGCTTGTTCTGCTGAAGTAGCCACTGCAGCAGCACCTTCAACCACTGAGCCAACTGCTTTTACAGGTTCAATCACTGAATCTACAGCACGCTTAGTTCCTTGAACCGCCACAATTTCTGCTATTTTACCAGCTATTCCAAAGGATTGAGACTTTTCTACTCCATTCTTTTTAGGACCTAATACAGTTTCATCAAAGTTTTTTCCTATTATGAATGCCGGGATAATAGGGAATCGAGCAGGTCCATCTTCAAGGAGACTCCTAGTATTAAATAAAAGATTATAGATATCATATGCACTAATTGCAATTGCAGGTAATACAAATAGTAATGACCATAATTGAATAAATCCATATGTATAATCGCCTATAATAAACTTATTTACTGGAAATGCTATAAAGATTAAGGTAGTTAATGCATATAACACAAACATCCAGGGCCTAGGAGTTTCACTAGGAGCCTCCCCAATTCCACTAGTCCCACTAAACATACCTGCCCCAATTCCAATCGGCCCATAGAATGGTATTCCTAAGCCATATTTCTCAATAAATGTACGTTCTCCAGTTACTTGTGCTATATCATAGAAATACCAAAAGCCAAATAGTGGTATTATACTTAAAAGTTTTAGAATAGCAGTAATGGGACTTCGTAAAACAAGATGGTCAATTCCAAATCCAGTAAAGGGTACAATCGCAAGAATTAAGTATAACCAATAGGGAATTTGTGCTCCTCCCCAGTATGATCCTTGTGTAATTTTTGCATCCAGCATTAAGCTTCTAATGTTTATAATTCAATTAAATAGTAAAAAGAACCCCTCCAAAGCCATCTGCAATCCTTAGCACATTATGATTTATAGCATATACTCGTGCATAGAAGGTTGGTGGACAGGGCGTATTACCACTAGAATCAAATACATTATTCTGGGTTACAACTTCAGGAACTAAATTTACCTGTAAGACAATCGAATCCATGCGACTTGCATTTAATGATCCACATGGTTGAACTGATTCTGGGTCAAGAGCAAAACTATAAGAATAAGTATAAAAATTATTAGGTATAATCTTATGATATTGCCATGGTTGAACTAGACTAAAATATTTAGCATCTCGCAGTTGAAATCTATCAAAACCATCTAACTGTAAAACAGCATCTTGTAAAATATCCTGACGGGTTCCTTGCTCATAAAGACCAAGTGAACTATAATTAAAAAACTCATGAAATCGTGTCATATCAGAGCGTTGAATAAACCAAAATAATTCTCTTAATGGATGATTAAATTCTATACGTAAACTTGCTGAAGTAGAACCGGAAGATATAGATAAGGGTGATGTATATTGAATTTGTTCAATTAAGTATTCGTGGGCTGAGCTAACAAACCGCCGGCGTTCTTCAGAATCTAAATAAATATAATCACCCCATAACATTAAATCCGTAATTGACGCTGGCTTTACTTCAAGAGTGCTACACAGAGGTCCAGAAAGCCCAGAGGAATAAAATAATTGATGTAAGGGTCTTAGGGTTAAATTAATTCGAATTGGGTGATATTGTAATGCAATAAGTGGTAAGGCTAACCCAGGGTTTCTGCAGAACCAGAATCGGAGGGGAATGTACAATTTCCGAGGTCCAAAAATATTTGGTTCTACAAACCCATCCATCTTGCCAATCATTGTGTTGAATCCAGTCTGTTTGTCATATGGTGTTGTATAAGTAGAGCAGATTTCCATCCATTCGCCAGTCTGTCGGTCAATCTGCTGCTCACCAATTTCAATACTAATTTCCTGGATAAGTGCATGGCCAATTGAATTCACATAAGAAACAGGGTCTTCCGTAGTTAATTTAAGCGCCGGTAAAGTAACTTCTAAAATAACCTGACTGAGAAGATCCCCCCGACGTGGAACCAAGCATGTAATACGTTTACCAAAATCGGGTGTTCCATCAAAATACATGGGCTGACTTTCAATTGCAAAATTTGTATAACGTCGATACACCATTTTAAACCAGGTCATTTGAGGATTTCCAGTAAGAAATATATCCTGTTTTCCATGTGCAACTAATTGTAGTAATCCTCCTTGACCAGGCATCTACACTTAGAAAAGGAAATCTGATTTGCCATTTACTACGCCCTAGTATTAAGTATGTGGCAAAATATTGAAATATTATACTCTAGATTAGAATGACTAGCCTTGATGTAGATATATTGAGTGTAAGAAAAATTTATGCAAAAGGAAATAATAATAGTGTTCTACCAGCAAATACGGTTCTAACTACAGATGGTGTAGGAGGAACACTATGGACAAGTTTAGATTCTATTAATGCAGGTCTTGCATTTAATACCTTTGCTACAACTGCAGCTACGTTTAATTCTTCACCTGGTAATACACGATTTTCCATATTCGATAATTCAAATATTGGTCTTATTCCAACTGGTTCTCAAGAAGTAACACTATATTCTAAATCATTTGGTAAAGTAAACGTTCCAGGGCAAAGTTCAATTAACTCATTTGATACTGTAACTGGACAATTCAATAATGCCTTCACTATAAATGGCAGTGGCAGACTTAGTGTTTCAACTAATGCTGAAACAAATGAACTCTTTCTATATTCTCCAAATGATGCAATTTCCAGCCTTTCATCCTTACTAACAAATATGAATTCTGTAAATACAACTATGACTAGTGCAATTAATACATTTAATTCACCTTTTTCTACATTTATTTATACTACACTTTCTAGTTTTTCTACCGCCCTTGGACCAACTGTTCGTGTTCCTCAACTTAATCAGGCACTTTCTAGTTTTTCTACTGCCCTCGGACCAACCGTTCAAGTTCCTCAACTTGGTCAGGCACTTTCTAGTTTTTCTACGGCCCTTGGACCAACCGTTACCACATTAACATTTACAAGCAGTTTATCAACAACTACATCCGCGAATTTTTTCACAAATATTCTGTATACTTCTACTGTAAATCTTTCAGGTAATCGACAACCTTTTATTCAATATGGTTCGGGTAGCTTATCTTCTACCTCAGCCTTAATCACATTAAATATGCCATATGTAAATTCTAATTATATAATTCAACTAACATACGCAAGGGGCGCAAGTGCAATCTTTATTCCCATAAGTTTTTCTGGAGTTACTGCGAGTAATTTTACAGCTCGAGGTGATTCTAATGCTACACTATTTCACTGGACAACATATGGAAATCTATTTTAATTGTTCTTAGGATATGGCACAGGCGAAGTCCCTATAGGTTATCTAAACTCTTGACAAGTATCTATATATAGATGCTTGCCACGAATCCAAAAAATGGTAAGCCAATTCGTATTATGAATTCCGATGCATCCATCTGGAAAGATTCGAAGACCTTGACATGGATGAAAGAGCCTTATTCCCAGGATATGAACCGCTGGAAACGCTGGGATATTCTAGTAAGTTCTGTAACTCCTGGATTTCTCTCATGGAATCCTGACATTGTTCTTTTAACTGAAGAATCATCTGAAGCAAATCTCTGGTTGCAAACACAGAAAGCCAAGAATGTCCGTTTTATTCTAGTATCCCTGAAAGCAATTAAGACTCTAAGTTCTCAGAATTTCGATGTTTCTACTCTTGGCAATGTAATCTGCCTAGAAGAATTCGAATCCATGTATCCTTTTCTCGGTGCGCCATGGGATGGAACACTTGAAGATGCAATCATGTGTGCAACCATTATTTTCAGATATAACCGATTAATTGGGCTTGGCCTAACAAGTAACCACACGAGGCTCCAGAAACTCACATTCTCTGATTTAAAACTATCAGTGTTTTCTGAGCATGCGGCACCAGAGCCCCTTGTTTTAATCCAACAATTATATAAACCTGCAGACAAAACCCGTGAAAAAGAACTGAAAACGTGCCTGGAAATGAATCTGGCATGTGATTTTATTGACCAAATCATTCTTTTTGTAGAATCTACGAATTTAGCAATTCCTGCCGACCCTAAGAAAAAAATAAAACAGATTCCTCTCAAATCTCGTTTAACATATGCGCACTGCATTGATACAATTCAGAATCTCATTGGCGCAAATTCTCTGGTTGCCTTTGCAAATGCCGATATTTATTTTAATGAGACATGGAGGGCCATATGGTCTGTAAATCTTGCAGATACCTTTGTAGCCCTACTACGCTGGGAAGAAGGTAAAGATGCAAAAGGTCCAACAATATTTGGTCCTCGCAATGATTCTCAAGATACGTGGTTAATTCACAGTAACAGTGTTCTAGCAAGAACATGGAATTTAAGTGCATTTAATATTCCCTTTGGTAAGGCTGGTTGTGATAATGCCATTCTTGTTGAATTCTTAAGAAATAAATTCAAGATTGTAAATCCAGCAATGAATATTCAGACAATCCATGTTCACAAATCTGAGTTTAGGACATATGAGAAAACAGATATTGTAGATTGTTCTGTCTACATGTTTGTTGAGCCTACAGGAATTCACGAATTACATCCACTACTATCTTGGGAAGGATGGGCCGGTGAGCCCACCATATATGAGCCCCTAGATAGACCTCTAAAAGCGACTACAAGCAAGCATCTTGCAATGTTCTGTTCTCAAATGAATCGTGACCCAGCATTTCTGTGGGCAGCTGAGGGACTCAATACATATTTACCTCCAGTAGGCCAGGATAGACCAATTGCGATGAGTGGTGGTGCATTTGTGAGTCCATCTGGTCTAGTCTACAGGCATACCGATATCTGTGTCGGCACAACTGATATTCAGAAAGGTGCATGGTCTGATAATAAGCTGAGTCACTTGATGGCATCCTATGGTGTAGAATCCATGATGGCCTTTCATCTAGAGTCTGCATGGCTCGAGGAGCCTGCCCTTTTTACTCTGCACTACTTGTCCAAGGTGGTCCAACAGAATAAGAAAACTCCGAATGCATCCTTCTGGTGTAAGAAGACAAATGGACTCTTGGCGGCTATTCATCTCTTCAAATGGGAGAAGGCCCAGGGTCGACTTCTGGAATATTCAGAGCAAACCCAGGCATTTGCTCAGAGCATAGTAGGCCGCTCATGCCATGGCACACGACCAGTAAAGGCCGATATCGATGCCTTAAGAGAAGCCATGAATGGAAAGTGGATTTCAGATGTGGCAGGCGATATGGATATAACCGTAATTGTCCAGGATGCCTATCACATGAATGGGGACTTGGTAGAGCGTCTTTCCAAGAAATTCGGCAAAGTTAAGTGCATTTCATCTAATAATGATGCAAAGGTATGGGCTCAAGCACTGTCAGGTGCTACCCGTGTTATACTCTCGTCATCAGTAAAACATATTAAAAATCCCTCATGGGCATGGCTCTGGCTTGCGCCGGTTGGCTGCAAGGTCCTTGAGCTTCAGGAAGAGAGGGAGCCAAGCGATTCCCTAGTGCACTTGGCAGCAGCTGGAGGACTAGAGTGGACCTTACTCCAATATCCTCGTTCAACGGCTGAAGGATTCAAGAGGATTGTGGAGAAGGAGGTAAGTAAATGGGCGCCCAAGGGTATTGAGGCAGTTAAGAAGGAAGAAACAGAGATTTTAGTTGAAATCACAGATACGATTCCTCTTATAATTCAAACCGAGGCCCTTGCTGCACCACCAACCGTGCTAACTCCACCGAGATCAATGAAACACGGATTTTTTGGACATAAGGGAGATTCTTTTCGTGAACTTATTGACCTGTGGGAAGAAAAGGGACTCGTCGTAAGAAAAGAAGACCCAAGTCTAACTCAATGCTGGCTTGGTGAAGTTGGGACGACCTTACTCTATGATAGGCCCACGTGGTCATGGTTAGAGAAGGCTCCAGCTGCAGAGCAAAAATATACGCTCTGCCTAGCCGGTAATCCACCCTACTCTGAAAAGCCTGAGGCAAAGCCCTGGATTTTCTGGCCTCGCCAACCTAGACTAGTGGAGGAAATGGCAGCAATTGAGCGTAAATCCTATGATGACCGTAAGGATACCATGGTATTCTTTGGTCGTATTGAGAATGATGTGCAAGCGGAATATAGAAGCAAGCAGGCTATTGAGATGTGGTCTTCCGCATGTGCAAAATTCTCCATGAAGCAAGGAAAAGAGCCCTATGAGCTAAATCCTAAGGAATATCTGGAAGCATTACAGAATGCAAAATATGGTCTCTGCCTACGTGGATATGGACCAAAGTGTAATCGTGAAATCGAGCTTCTCGCCATGGGCACTGTGCCCATTGTGACAGCTGATGTGGATATTGATAATTATGCAGAGCCACTCATTGATGGCGTTCATGTGATTCGTGTTAGCGATAAGGCCGATGCGATTGATAAAATAGTCTATGGAATGACAGAAGCCAAATGGGCTGAGATGTCTGAAGCCGGATTTCAGTGGTGGAAGCGGAATTGCTCCGTAGAAGGCTCTTGGTCTCAGACTAAAGTTCACTTTCTATAAGTTGAAAGAGTAATTCCCAGCTTAGCTCTTCAGTTACATTTGTCAATTCTTTAATACTAAGTAATAGTGTAGTAAGAAGTAAAAGATAAATCATTCTATTCTTTAGAATTATTTATTTTTGCCTATGAGTATCTAAGAACTCAGTGTAAGATTACACTATAATGGACCTCGCAATATGTATAGTTGTTAAGAATCGCTCCAATTTGGTTGTATATCAAGAGGACCCCGTAGAAACTTATAAACATATTGCATCTAAGATTCAAGATACACCATGTGATGAACATTTCCCCCCAACCTTGAATCGGGATGCAACGGTCACATTAAATCTCTTACCAAAACTCCTAATGAGTCTACGAATGATTAAAACAGGAAATGATAATTGGACTGTTATTATCATAGATTATGAAAGCACAGATGTGAATGTTTCCCATATTGCACATCAAATCTTAGATGGTCATATTCGTTTTGTGGTAGAAACACAGAAAGGGCAATTTAGCCGTGGAACAGGGCTTCACTTGGCTGCTGAGATTGCAAAGGAAAGAGGGCATGATTCCTTATTTTTCTGCGATGCAGATATGTACTTTACAAAACATCATATTTTTGACCAGGCAAAACAGGCTCTAGAAAAAGATAAAGTCTATTTTCCAATTTGTTTTAGTTTTACGCAACCAGATCATTTGAAGGGATTCTGGAGAGACACTGGATATGGAATGATGTTTATTAAAACCGAAACATATTGTTCAGTGGAAGGATGGCAACACAATATTAGTTGGGGAGAAGAAGATAATTTAATGCATCGCAATTTTAAACCCGAGCAGATTCTTCGTTCAAGGGCATTTGGGTATTTTCATCAGTGGCATCCAAATTCCATTGTTTTTAAAACTCTGGAATATCCTGTAAAACATTATGCAGGAAAAGCGGCAGTTCAGAAAATGTAAATCTCTGTTTTTAATTCTGCACCAGCAGTTTTCTGGGAATCAGATTCCAGAAAACCTCTGTTTTTAATAAAAAGTGAATTATTTCTTTAGGCAGCATAGAAAATTGAAGGCTCATTTAGGTCCAGGGTATAGTATGCCCAATCAGATTGATCTTTATAGTCAGGATCTCCAGAAAATCACGGCCAAGGGTGATTGTTATATTATTCAAGTTGCTAGCAAATCGCCATTAAATGCATACGATGAACATATGATGGCTATTAAGAAGGAGGAGCTTATAGGTATCCATATGAAGGGTGAAGGTGTCACCTTTTATTTCAAGTCATTTCCATCAATACTTGCTAAGATAGCAACTGGTAATAAAAAGATTATAGATCATCTCGGAGAATTTATGAAGAAGTATCTAATAAATGATACCGAGGAGGTTGTTGATCTTCTAGGCAGTCCGTAGGTTAAATACGCCTTGGTATCATCATTTTTTAAGTCCAAGCCGTGCCTTACCCCATTCAATCGTTTTCTCTATTTTCTTGCGACTCATGGGTTGCATATATCCACGAACATCAAAAAGGCTCCCCTTGAATAACTCGGGTTTATTCTCATATTGCGAAGAATCTGACATCCAATTATTCTTTCCAAGATAGTTATTGGTAGTATTTGGACTCTGAGGTAAATGGGTTCCTGCCTTCTCAGCCACCATGTCACCATCAATATAGATTTGTAAGGATGGGCGTATCGCATCATTCGACGCAGTAGTAAAACAACAATGTGTCCATTTTTTCAGCTTGAATGCCTTCAGAACATTGATATGCTCCATTCGGAGTTTTCCATTCCAGACCTCATAAATCAGCGTTGCAAATTTAGTATGAGCATCTCCCTTTTCCGCGTTATCATTGCTAAATGGTCGTATTCTATCCAAGTCCTTTGATGTAATTCCCGCATCATAGATAAATTTGTCAACATTCGCAGTAGATAACATTAATTCCTGGGGAGTCATGACTTCAACGGACTGTGGCCCAGATTTACTCTTAGGCCCCCCTTGCTCGTATGTATCACAGGGATTTCTTCTTAGAGTTGAAGCATCATTCATTGAAGGGTCTCCTCGTCCAACAATACCAATAAATACATTATCCATTCCTGCACCGTTACCAAAATCAATAATATGAGCATTATTCGTAAATTCATCGAATTTCACCCAGAAACTTATGGCCTTCATGGTGGGTAAGGATATTTTCTTACCAAAAGACATGTCTGGAGAATCACCTAAGCGAATAAACTGATTTGTCCCATTGAATTTAATTCCCTCGGTTACTTCAATCCGGTCTTTTAAATCAGTGGTATCATGTTTCTCACTATTCATAAACTGAGATGGCATCAGCTTTACATCAAATTCATCAATCTCTATTTTTCCTGAAATATATGTTGTGAGATTTTCAGCATAATCTTTCATATCATCAATAAACCGAAACCAGAACATGATACCCTCATAGAAATATATAACATCTGCAATATCCTTTGGCGGCTTAGTATCAAGATATTGTTTAGTATCAAATGAGGTAGTAAGAGCTCTATAACACTGAGGCTCAAATGCACCACCTGGGACCCTTACAACCGCACAGTAATCTGATTTACCATCATCATCTGAATCTCTCATATAGTCATCACGACTTGTTTGAAATCCATCCTTTACAGTTGGCGTTCTGAAACTTATGGAATCGAGATTTTCAGTTCCAGCCAATGCACATGCAAAGAACATGCTAGATTCATCCTTTGAATTTTTCTTAGGAACAAGCATTCTACAGAAATCATGATTTACACCGAGTCCCTGAACATCTGCATATCCCATCACATGACGGTTATCTTGATAATATGCAGAATCATCTAAGGCAAATGAAATATCTCCCCGACGAGGAAAGTATGCAAATAAGAATTGATTATCACCGGGACCTGTCATAAATCCCTCCTTAAAATATGCAAGTGGATTCCAAATATCTAATCCTAGAATAATGAAAAGTATAATTACTATTGTAAATAATAATACATCCCATGACATCTCCTAATCTAAGGTATTTTCTATTACAATTAAACTTTACCTAATTTAGATATGTGGGGTGGCCGGATTCTCGGTAAGGGAACCTATGGATGTATTTACCAACCTATGTTAAAATGTCGTAAAAAGAGAGGTAAAGAAATAAAAGATACAACTGACTCTAATCTAGTCGGAAAAATCACATCCAAAGTCGATGCCCAAAATGAATTAGCTATTGCCAAACTTTTAAAGAAGCTACCACATTCTTCTGATTACACTATTATTTCAGAATTAGAAAGCTGCACACCTCGTGCCAAATCTAAACAAGATGATAAGGATATTCAACACTGTGATTATTTAGAAAAGAATAAGCTCCAGAATTCAGTGCAACTTCTCATGCCATGGGGCGGGTATCCCCTGAGTCGAGTTAACCTCGACCCACATTTTTTCGATTTCTTCAGATTCTGCGAAGAAATTCTAGGCTGCGGTGCATTCTTAGTAACAAATAACCTCTGCCACTTTGATATATGGGGTCAGAACTTTCTCTTTGATAAACAAAATACACCAAAACTTATTGATTTCGGGTTTACTTTTCAGCCAAATACTCTGACCCTCGATGATCTCAAGGCACGCTGGAGAGTGTTTGCCTTTGACCATGATACTGAAAGTCCTGAAGTTACCTTGATGCTAGGAACCCATGCAGATATGCCACTTCAGCAACTCATTCAAGGGATGGAAAAAGAAAAGCCTGCAGTTCAACGTCTAGTTGCACTCTGCGATGTGAATCCATCGTATTGGTCTAATGACCTTTTCCAGTGGACAAAGAATTCCAAGAGTTTTCAACAGCATGACTGGTTACACTGTTGGAAAGTCTATTGGCCGGGATTCGATGCTTGGTCAATTGGAGCAATGCTTCTGCAAGTCCTGGAAATCCAAATGACAATTCCATCCTTTGTTGAATCAAGTGGCTGGAAATCAAAGGGAACCAAGATTAAGAATATTATAAAAGGTCTGACTCGTGCAAATCCAATTTATCGCATAGATGCTGCAGAAGCTCTAAGCATTCTTACTGACGGCTCACATCCCTTGATTTCTTCCGGGTCTGCTGGTAGCGAGTGGGTTTTAGAGAAGAAGAAATATCGTTGATAAAACAGCCTTTAGCTGCTGCTAAAGAACCGCCTTTAGTCCGTGCATCTGACATTAGATACAAGGGCTTTCCACGAGGAACGCAATAATATCCACAGAATTTTGTATATTCAAGTGGTTCTTTATTATCCTTGTAAATGAAAAGAGCTCTGTCTGGCCTTAATATAGGCCGACCAGAGGAATCTTTCGTGGTAACATTCATTGAACCTGGCTTGTGTGACCATGTCCCATTTTCCTCCTCATTTTTAACCTTATCCTGTCTCAAAAAATGATAATCACGATTAGGGTCTATAATAAGAGCAATCTTACTTGTACCTTCAGGACACCTCTGATGAAATTTTATTGACTTAACATCTGGATTATCTCCCCACATTCGAGAAACCATTTCTATACACCCCTTCCTGTGTTTTTCAGGAAAATGACCATATCCAGATGCATAACCTGGCTGATGGAATCCTACTGCACAATCAGTGGTTTCCTCGCACTTCTTTATCAGGGCCTTATCAACCACATTCATGGAATAGGTAAAACAATTATGGGTTTCCTTCAGACTATTATTTTTATTCCATGCATCAAGGTCGCGTATTGGCTCCGCCCCCGACATTGGACTCTTCATGCACGACCTTAATGAACGTGTTTTCAGGTATCGTTGACGATAATTCATATTCTCTTTCGGATTCAGTGGCGGTGCTTGCATCGGCTGTATCCGATGATAGCTGCACGAGAATTGTTTTGGCAATGGGGGACGCCTGCAATTCGGGTCGCATTGACACAGGGGTTTCAGTGGAAGGTTCTGAAATTCCGGGAGAGAGTTGTCTCTCATCTAATTTGCTAAGTATATTCTGTGCCCTAGGCTGTAATCCTAACATATTTGATTTCATATCTCCCACCCAGCGCTCAATTACATCTTTTTGTTCTTCTGGTAGGGCTTTTATTTGACCCTGTTGCACAAGAGGTGTCGGACTTATTAAAGGTGTTTTTGAATTTGTCGCATTTCCTACACCCGAAGTATCGGTGAATTTCCAGTATTCCTCTTCAACCTGTCGCATCTTTATTTTTTCCGCCATATGAAAAAAGATAAGAAACTGATTCTCATGTGTCGGAGTAATACCATCCTTGCCTGCATACCTCCCACTGAGACCAACATACTGCCAACCTTCTGAATGTAAAAGCTCTAGAGTAGTATTAATGAAGAAATATTTCTTATCTATCTTGAAAAGTGTCATAAAGCCATTTGAAATTGTCACTGAGAGAGACAGAACCCAGGTTGCCCAATAAATCTGCGTTTGAAATGTAGACCCCTGGATGGAAAGAAATGCTGGAACTAAGATACTCCCAACGGTCATAATAATTCGCGTAGTATAAAACATATATGCAAGAGTAATCGACCGCTGATGAAAATTATGCAATACTTCCAAATATCTTTCCTGTAAAATAGTTTTTTTATATTGCTCTATATTCAAGCTCTCAAAGATATCAAACAGAGACATTTCCGGTGTTTTCTTCTTTTTAGAGCACATGTACACTAATTCTATCTTAGATTAGAGAGATGAAAGATCTCACAGATACCAAGGTTTATTATATAAATTTAGATAAACGACCCGATCGTAAAAAAATGTTCGAGGGCCAGCTTGCCCTTGCTGCAATGCCCCCTGTTGAACGAATCCCAGCAGTGCATGGACTCTCTGTAGATATTAAGGACGATACGCGCATAGGAGTAAATACCCGGGTTCAAGTCATTACAGAATATAGACGTTCGCACTACGAAATTCATAGCCGAGGAGCCATTGGCGCATCCCTATCACATTTAAAAGTATGGCAGGCATTTCTAAAATCTGGTGCAAAATACGCCTTGATTATGGAGGATGATGCACAGTTACCAGCAACCTTTGCAATGATGGTAAAAGATTGTGCAAAGGATTTACCTTTAAAATGGGATGCATGGATTCTAGGATGGAGTCATACACCTGTAGATACTGGTAAAGATGCAAGTCCCTTCAAGCGTATTCTCCATTTCATTGGCGCACATTGTTATATACTGACACGCAAGGCTGCACAAGCATTTGTTGATGAGGCATTGCCAATTGAAACTCACGTTGAACATTTTATGAATAATGTTGCATTCCTAAAGGGCCTTGTCATTGTGCGCGATATTCGCCTCCATCTTCCACAATTTGACCGTGTTCTAAATATTTCAGATGTGCGGAAACCTGAAGGTTGCCCAACATGCCATATTGATGATAAACAAGAGGCAATGGAAGCAAGGAGGGCAAATCTCCAATAGGCTTTTAGAAAAAGTTTTAACAAAAATTCTGCCAGCAAAAAGGATTTTTATATGGCTTGGCCTAAAAAAGCCAACAAAAATTCTGCCAGGAAAACTTATTTAATCATATATAATAGATGGTTAATATTACTTCTAATTCATACATAAATCATATTACAGCTAATAAAAAAGAAAAGAAACTCCTTAAACAACTTACACGATGTAGAACAAGAAAATGTTCTAAAGTAACTAAAGAATACGTTAAAGAAAATCAGATTTTTGAAAATAAACTAGATAAAACATGTAATACTACTAATTTTGACTGTCTTGATACATTTTCTAAAAAGCACGGTGCAAAATCTAGAAAACTTTATACTAAATTTATGAAATGTTCTAAAGAAAAATGCGCTAAAGAAACTAAACTGTGGAGAAAAGTTCTGAACCCCCTCAAGTAAAATAATACCTGAAAAAATTGAACCTATACGCTTGGCATTTATCGTTACAAAATGCCAATTGTATATCCTTATACTTTTAGCTCTGAAGGCACCGGACCCTGGTGGGGCATTCGTTGCTCTACAAGATTCTATCAAGATACAGTGAGAAAACTGGATGACTCTGCGCGTTGTTTTGTCTATATGACAAATATTCGCGGTGAAACTCTAGCCATTGCAATTGAGGGGCCCTACACCGATAATGTCACAGAGGATGTAGTTTTCATTCCCTCCTGGGTATTTGAACGCCTAACACTTTCTGAGGGTGAGGAGATAATTATGGAGCCGATTCTTGAGCAACTGCCAAAGGGTGAGGCAATTACGATTAAGCCATTGACTGGCTCAACCGTGGAGGGGCCGATGTTTCTAGAGGGATTAACTGAAGCTCTGAATCAACTGGGCGTCATTCAAGAAGGTATTCTTTCAGCCATTGTTGACCCATCTCTGCCTGAACTGCACCAGTTTGTGGTTGAGAGTCTTACGCCTAACTCAGTCTGCCTGGCGGATGGAGAGCTTCGCGTTGAGCTTGAGAGAGCTCTTGACAGACCTGTTACACCTGTGACTACGTCTGTGACTGCGTCTGAGCCTTTATCCGAAATTCCTAATGCTCCAGTTGCAGAAGAGTTCGCTCCATTTATCCCTATAGCGCCTATAGCGCCTATAGCGCCTTTAGCGCCTTTAGTTCCTTTAGCTAGTGGCGTTGTTCCCTTTAGCGGGAGGGGTCGTCGACTTGATGGTAAGCACTAAGTAAAAATTGATGGTATATACCAGTAATTTTTTTATATACACATATATGGCTGCTGTTCAGAAGAAATGGAAACTTCCTGCGCACTACGATGACTCAGACCCTAAGGCGCGAACTCTTGAATCTGAACTTATAGAATCTCTCGGAATTAAAGAGCAAACACTTTATACACATCTACCTGCAAAGAAATTTCCAAGAGAAAATGGTTACATTCTAGGAATTAAACTCGCAGAGAAAAAGACTCAGCCTACCTTTAGTGCAACGCCCGTGGTTGCTTTTACAATGGATGATTTAGATAATATAGAAGATACACAAGAAGTCTCTGAGAAACAACTTATCACTGCATCCGAGCCAGCTACCTCACTCTGTGACTTGAAAGAGCTAGCTAGGATAACAAACAACAAGGTCGCTGAGAAATACAAGGCCCTAGACGCTAGTTCAGGAAGTAAGTCTAAGAAAGAACCAGTGCCTGAATGGTTCAAGAGTGTAATTTGGCGTAAGGCGCATGGGTCTCTAGAGAAAGTCCAGTGTCCCGTATGCTCTATGAATCTGATTAGCGTAGAGTCCTTCAGTGCAGGTCATATCCTGGCTGAAGCAAAGGGTGGTATGATGTGTTCTGAAAACATCATACCAATCTGTCCTGAATGTAATTCCCAAATGGGCACAAGGCACCTCTATTGGTTCGCCTGGCATTATTATGGGAAGGTGCTGTGGCCAGTTTATTAAACGCAGTTTACTGATATGTTTATTAATACAGTGTACCAGTTCTGGATGTCTCCCATAAATTTGTTCCATCAGAAACAAATGACACAGTAATGGTAATAGCAGTGCCAGTAGCAAATGTAATACCACCACCACCACTGGTTTTGAAGGCCGATGATAAACTTAAAGTTCCAGAGCCTGGAGCGCCTCCAGTAACTATTAGAGTAATAGTTACACCTGGTAAAAGTGTAGTTGGAGATACAGATACTAGACTAGATATTGCAGTAGCAGGTAGTGTGAATTTAAAGATTCTTCCAGTGCTTAGATCAAGTGTTGCTCCTGCTCCAGTGAGGGTACCAATTGCAACTACCCTGGAAGAAATCATTCCATTGGTTACAACTGGAGCACCCTGATCAGCCAGGCCGCCAGTAGGGTCAACAGGTAGAACATTCATGTAGTTAGGGCGGTCCGCGCTGAACACAGCAAACTTGGGAGAGTTAGGGTCAATGAAGCCACTTAACATGTTAGAGGTAGTAGTATCCGTCTTTGAAGTATTCCAGAAAACACCCACCATCAGAGTGGTTACACCATTGTGTGCTCCAGGGTATAACTTCTTACCATTCTCGCGTAAGATAGTTCCAGCAGGGCAGGTTAGTGCCGTAGCACCGGTGACAGTTGCAGTTAAAGCACCGGTAGTCTGATAAGTAGTTGGGCTCTGAGTAAGAGTATACTTGTATACGTCGGCATTAAATGCTGCCGCTGCGACGTAGGACTTCTCTGGAACTTCCTTAAGTTGTCTTGCTACTGTGGACATTATACTAGAGATTTATAAAAATATATTTATTTCTTTATAGAAGTAATTATATTTTTTTAATATAGTAAATATTTAAGGATACTGTAATCTGGACATTTCACGAAATGCGGTTCCATCAGAAACAAGGGTTATAGAAAAAGATTTAGCATTTGTTAGTGTTGCAATTGGAGCTGTAACAACGGTGCTTCCATCTCCAACAAAGGTTTGACCCCCGCCATTTGTAATCATTACATATAACACTGCTCCAGGGTTTGCTGCCGCGCTAAGTGCTGTAGCTGCTAATGTAACTGCTCCCGTTAATGTGGTAGTAAGCCTAAATACCTGACCTAAAGTGGGATTTAATGTGATTGTTCCCGTGGCGGTTGTAACTGTTGTAACAGTAGATGAGCGAACCTGACCACTGGCAATCACGGTGCCATTTGTCAGAGTGGGAGCACTCTGGTCCGCTAGGCCGCCAGTAGGGTCAACAGGTAGAACATTCATGTAGTTAGGGCGGTCTGCACTGAAGACTGCGAACTTGGGAGAGTTAGGGTCGATGAAGCCACTTAACATGTTAGAGGTAGTAGTATCCGTCTTTGAAGTATTCCAGAAAACACCCACCATCAGAGTGGTTACACCATTGTGTGCTCCAGGGTATAACTTCTTACCATTCTCGCGCAGCACAGTGCCAGCTGGGCATGTTGTTGCCGTAGCACCGGTTACATTTGCAGCCAGAGTGCCGGTAGTCTGATAAGTAGTTGCACTCTTGGTTACCGTGTATGTGTAAACGTCCGCGTTAAATGCGGTAGTAGCAACGTATGACTTCTCGGGAACTTCCTTAAGTTGTCTTACTACGGTGGACATTATACTAGAGGCCAATAAAATATTTTTATTTTTAAATAGGAAACGTTTTCCACCTTAGCTAAAATTTGAATAGTCGCCAGCAAGTTGTTAAAGCACTAATGGATACTCCGAAGAAGCGTTCTAAGAACATTCCTGAGAATACGCTTGTTACTTTGCCTAAGGCAAAGCCTGAGGCAAAGCCTGAGGCAAAGCCTGAGGCAATACCTGAGACCAAGACTAAGCCTGAAGCAGTTACAGAGACTAACAACACTAAACCACAGTGTCCTATTTGCATTGAGCCATATAACAAGTCTGCAAATACCGAGATTAAATGCTGCTTCTGTGAAAAATCCGCATGTCGTCGCTGTATTCAGACCTTTCTCACTACAAGCACCAATGACCCCCATTGTATGCATTGCTCTCGTGGATGGGAACGCGAGTTTATTGATGACAATCTCACGATGACGTATCGAATGGGCGATTATAAGAAACATCGCGAGAATGTTCTTCTTGACCGTGAGATTGCACTCATGCCCGCAACCCAGCATCGCGCAGAGCAAATCCGTTTAGCCGAGAAGATGGAAAAGGAACTCATCCCTCCCTTTGACAAAGACCTCAGGGACCTCTATACTAAGCAGGCCGAGGTAACGAAGGAAATTAATCGCCTCTATACTCTAAGGGCCGATGCATACTATCAAATCAGTCGTCTTCGTGATGGTCGTGCTGAGAAGATAAAGTCCGAGTCAACCTTCATTCGCAAGTGCCCTGACCACGAGTGCCGCGGCTTCTTGAGCTCCGCGTGGAAATGTGGACTATGCTCAAAGTGGGCCTGCGCTGAGTGTCATGAGCTGAAGGGTGAGAATCGTGACTCTGAGCACACCTGCAATCCTGATAACGTGGCGACCGCAAAGCTCCTGGCCAAGGATAGCCGTCCCTGCCCCGGTTGTGCCGTCCTAATTACAAAGATTGAAGGCTGTGACCAGATGTGGTGTCCAGAGTGCCATACTGCCTTTTCCTGGCGCACTGGTCAGAAGGAATCTGGCGTTGTCCATAATCCACACTTTTACGAGTGGCAACGTAAGCAGAATGGCGGTGTTGCACCACGAGTCGTCGGTGACGTTGCATGCGGTGGAATTCCATCGTATCATGACGTGCGCCACAGATTAACTGGCCTGGGGCCTAAGGAGCAAGAGTGTGTTCTGAATTTCCATCGTATCGTTCAGCACGTGCAACATGTTGAGCTCCAAAGATACCATAATGTCTTCAATGAGCTGGATAACCAGGATATTCGCATTCGGTATTTGCTAGGACATGTAGGTGCAGATGATTTGAAGGTAGAGGTTCAAAAGCGTGAGAAGCGTAGAGAGAAGGAGCGCGCGATTCGCCGAGCCATGGAGGTCCTGGTGCAAGCTGGAACAGACCTACTGAGGCGTATCATGGCAGAGACAGATATTGCAAAAAAGCGTGCAATCATTGATGAGATTGATGCATTACGAATCTATATTAATGAGCTTCTTGAGAAAGTGAATGACCGCCTGAAGCTTTCTGTTCCACAATACAGTTCAAACTGGGTTATAACGTATCCCTTCAGTCCCGCGGCAAAAAAAGCTAAAAAGCTTGAGGAGCAAAAACGCCTAGAAAAGATTCAGCAGTTAAAAACTGAACTAAAGAAAACGGAGGATGAGATGGCTAGAATTGCTGCATTAGATATCCCACAGCAAGCTCCCCAATAAATTTCCTTAGAATAAACAGAAACGATGGACCCTCCAACTGCTCTAGCAATTGGACAACAGCTAAGTAGAGATACAGCGCGTTATAAGCAAGTTTTTTTAATGAGAACGGAATTAATTAAGAGAATTAAAAATGAAGAAAAACCAGGAGTTTCTCGTGTAAATCAAGTTGCAACTAACCCTAAACTTCGAAGCTGGTATGAAATCCTTGATAATTTAAATAGAGAAATTTCTGATTTAGAGCAAAGAATACATGCTGCTGCTGGAGCTGCTGGAGTCCGGCAACGTTCCCCTAGACAAGGTACCCCTACACAAGGTACTCCTACACAAGGTAATCCTACAAGAAAATGGAGGTGTAATGGAGGGTTATGCGGTTGGGTCGGTAATTTTTTTGGTAGAACAAGAAAGTTAACTCCAGAGAATTTACAAGCAGCTCAAGCTGCTCAAGCTGTTCAAACTGCTAGGGCTGCTAGAGCCGCTAGTGTAGCAGCTGCAGCTGCTGCATCTGCGGCAGATGAAGCAGCACTTAATGCCTTACTTGGTCCAGGAGGTGCAGGAGGTGCAGGAGGTGCAGGAAGCTCAGGAAGCTCAGGAAGCTCAGGAAGCTCAGGAAGCTCAGGAAGCTCAGGAAGCTCTGGGTCAAATGCAGAATTAGAAGCCCTTCTTGGTGCGAATGGAGGACAAGGACACGGAGCCATGCATCCAGATTTACTTGCAGCATTACAAGAAGCAGAGCAAGGCCAAGGCCAAGTAGCGCCTATGTCCCCTGAATTTGCTGCAGCCCTAGCAAGTGCTGAACAAAGTGGTAATAATGTTAGAAGATTACAAAATATGTTATCTGGACAAAGTGGGCCAAGGAAAAGGCGCGGCGGAAAACGCAATACTTCTAAATTAAGAAGTTCTAGAAAGCAGAGAAATAATTAAATACATTATAATAGAATGGCATCTGGTAGACGGCCTTTGACTGTAGGAGAATTTATTAATTTAATGCAAACTGCTCAAAAGCAATACTGGGAGTGGGAAGATTTAAGGAATGAAAAATTATTTCGTTTTGAATTTCGTGATTATCAATCACCCGAATGTAGAACCGCAGGATTATTTGTTCTAGGGCTTGATAAAATCTTTAGAAAGACTATTAATAAAGCTAGAAGAAATGGCGATCCTGCTGTTGAATTAAAAATTAATCCTGAATTAGATGTTTTTTTAGGAGTAACAGAAGCAAGATGGCCTATACCAGTAATTGATTTTAGACGACGCTTACCACTTTACTCACTCAAATCTTATCAAGAAAATCAAGAAAATCAATCTGGGGGTTCTATGCAAGAGGGACCATCCGAAGAACAGATAAGTATGGCATTAGAATTAGAAGAAAATCTAAATGAAGCAAGGGAAATGTTAGAGAACTCTCCTGTTTCTGAAAAAGAATTGGATGCCTTTACAGATATGATACCTTCAAGGGGCGGCAAGAGACATTCCAGTCGTAGGAATAAAAGGAACAAGTCTAAGAAGGCCAAGAAATCCAGGCGTCATAGAAGGTAAATCTTATTCTCTCTCCAACTTAATCCCTAGAAGCCTATGGAGCTTCTGAAGCTGTGGCCCCGTTGGACAAAGTTTGCCCGCCTCCCATGCATTGCATGAATTCGCGGGAAATTGACCCTGCATATCCAGCTGCTTCTGTGTCCACCCCTTTGACACTCGCAGCTGAGCCATCTCCGACCTCGACTTTCCAGTGAGTGTCTGGGGCTTTGTAATTATGGTATCCTCTGCCTTCCTTGCGGTCTGGGCTGCCACTGATAAGATAGGCTTCTGACTTGTGCTTGCCCTTGAGCCAGGCTTAGAAGACTTTAGAATAACAGGCTCCCAATCTTGTTGCATTGTATACCTAGCCATACAATGTCACCTAGTTCAATTTTTTACTGAACAATATATAGATGCTAACCAATATTCCTCCTGGTGCAGTATTAACTGGTGGTAAGAAGAGGAACATGCGGACTAACAGGAAATCCAGAAAGACAAGAAAGTCCAAGGCTAAAAGGTCTAAAACTATGAGACATTAATTACAGAGAATGAATCGCCTTGTCATAATACGTGTAGGAGAACCAACTCTCTGGCGAACATCAATGCCCCTCGGGCGTTGGTCGAGTCCAGAATCACATGCACAAACTGTGCGTAGCCTCTTTGTTGAGGGATATAATGTAATTGGACTTTTTGTAGAAAGAGGAGATATTCCTCTTGCTGCCGTTAAAATTACTAGTGTCCGAGAGCGCACCATTGAAGATGCAATATTTCCCATACACGGTGACTTGGGGGATTTTAGAACATTTCTTGAATTTGATATACGCAATATACTCTATCTAGCACCAACATTCACAGTTACCCATTTCTCCTCAATTGATTATATTAAATACAAGGTTGGTTCACAGATTGCGATTCCTCCAAATATTGCTAGGGAATTTATACACTATTATATACATATAGCTGGTTCTATGAATCTGAATTTTCCATTAAATACTACGTATATTGTTCCTAATTCTCTAAATTATATCATCTAAGAGTAAGAATGAAGACACGGCGTCTAAGAAGGCGCGAATCTTTAAAGGGTCGTGTATGGCCTACAAATTCTATCGTCTATATTTGCGGTGCAAATAAGGTCAAATTCGGACCCTCCGATAAGGACCTCGGTGGCTCCGAGCAAGCCGTCGTGCAACTCTCCAAATGCTGGGCCCAGCAAGGCAAGCATGTGACTGTATTCGGCAATGTGAAGGAAGGCATCAAGGATGGCGTGGATTATCGTGCCATGGAAGAGCTCAATTTAGCCGACACATTCAACGTGGCAATTTTCTGGCGCTCTTTCGGCATTCGTCTTCTTCCGCTGATAAAGGCCAAGAAGGTTCTCGTCGACCTCCATGACAGCTGGGACCCCAAGAATTATGTGTCTCCTACAGAGCTCATTGAGAAAACAGATTACTTTATGGTGAAATCCAAGTATCATCGGTCCCTATATCCTTATTTGCCAAATTCCAAGATGCGTATTCTTATGAATGGCGTCCAAGTTAAACTCTTTGAAGATATTTTGGCTAAGATAGAAAATATTGAGGAAAAAAGAGAGCCACATCGCTTCATTTATGCATCGACATATGAGCGCGGCCTGGAGCCAATCTTACGTTATACTTGGCCACGAATTAAGAAGGCCTTTCCTGATGCGACATTTCATATTTTTTACGGAATGAATCGTCTTGCTAAAACACCTCTAGGCCAGAGACTTGTAAAACTCTTTGAGCAACCTGGGGTCCATGAGCATGGGCGTGTAGACCTCGAGGAAATTGCAAGGCAGAAGGCAAAAGCCGGATTTCACTTGTATGTAAGCAATTCTGAGACTGAGATTGACTGTATTAGTGTTCGCGAGTCTTTGCTTTGTGGGTCGATACCAGTTCTAGGAACTGACTATGTATTCTCAGAGCGTGATGGAATCCATGTTACCGGCAGTACCGGTTCAGCCGGCAGTAAAACGGAGGAGGCCACATATAAACGAGCCGCCTCCGTGGTCATTGGGTCTCTCAAGCGTGAACCCGCCTATCTAGAGAAAATGCGTGAGAAGTTGAAGAAGTCCAAGACGATTATTTCCTGGGATGAGGTGTCAAAGGCCTGGCCTATTTAGGTATTATGCAGTTTTTAATCTAATATTTTAGTATAATGCCTATTGGTATAAATGTTAATACGGGCAATAAAGTTAATATACCGATAAAAGTTAAACCAGCAAATACCAGTATATACAGACCCCTTGGTGGTTCTAGAAAAAAGAGGCATATAAGTTTAAAGAATAAAAAATCCAAAACAAAAAAGCGCCATTAGTGCGCCCAATTAAATCCGACAAATCCGGCAAAGGAGTTAGATGTCATCTTGGATTATTGCTAAGAACAAGCAAAGAAAGAAGGTAACCGTAATAACTAAGTATCATGATACTTTGTTATCAGGAGATGTATTTACTATGTATCTAGATTACTTAGGAGCCTACTGCTATTCTCAGAAGCTAGGTGAGGTCTGTAATGTCTGGGATTCTAATGGCTTAATCAAGGATTCTCTAAAACTAACTCCTCAGGTTAAGCTCCTGAAGGAGAAGCCTGAGATTGATGCATTATCTATCAATGAATATAAAACAATTACTGATAAGCTAACATTTAAGGAAATCCAGAAAATTGCTGCAAGCCTTATTGTCTACGATGATGCCTTGAATCGCTCAGTAATTAAGGTCCTAGATAAGGTTGGAATTAAGACAATTTTTGATATTGGAGTGCAGCTTGTAACGGGGGCTGATGAGGCCTTGTTGAAGCGTTTTGTAGCTCTAGTAAAGGCATTCCAGATTAAGTCAAAGAAGGAAAAACTAAACATCTATGTGATGGCAGATTCCTATGATTCTGTTCTAGACTTTCAGAAACTATGTGACCCCTCGTGGAAGGTTACTTCCCTGAGTAAGAACCCTCCGAGAGATTCAACTGAGAATTTTGTTCAAGTTCTGGCAGAGGTTCAGATTATGACTGCACTTTCTGCACTCATCCTTGATTTTAATAGACCTGTGGATAGATTTATTTATTTAATGAGGAGAAATGACAAGCTGGATTATTTTGTTGAGTTGAATTCTACAGAATGGAATTTATTCTAATAATAAATAGATTGAATGCCACCACTGAATGCAGCAGCAAAAGCAGCAGCAAAAGCAGCAAGAACAGCAGGTCAAAAAGCAGCAGGTCAAAAAGCAGCAGGTCAAAAAGCAGCAGCAGTAGCAGCAGCAGCAAAAATAGAAGCAGAAGCACAAGCACGAGCAGCAGGTATAATAGAAATAAAAAAACTAACAGAAATAATAAAAGCAGCAAAAGCAGCAGCACTAGCAGCATATAATCCTGCAGTTATACCTGGTGCTAATGGAGCAACCGTAGCAGCAGCAGAAGCAGCAGCCGCAACAGCAGCACAAGCAGCAGCAATAGCAGCAATAGCAGCAAAAATAGCAGAGATAAAGGCAGCTCAACCACCAGCAGGAGGTCCACCAGCAGTAGTAGTAGACCTAAATAGCGTAAAACAAGAAGCAGCGGCAGCAGCAGCAGCAGCAGCGGCGGCAGCAAATATAGTAGATCCAGACTTAACTACCTTAAAGAATTTAGCAGAAACAAAAGCAGAAGCTACATATAATACCGCAGATACAAGTTCGAACGCAGCAAAAGGAGCGGCAGCAGCACAAGCAAAAGCAGCAGCAGCAAAGGCAGTAGAAGAAAAAATAGCAGAGCTACAAGCAGCAGCAGCAGCAACAGCAACAGCAGCAGCTCAAGCAGCAGCTCAAGCAGCAGCAGCTCAAGCAGAAGCAGAAAAAAATGCAGTATTAGCTGCAGCAGAAACAGAAGCAGGAACCACTGCAACTACAGAAGGTATAGATCCAGCAAAAATAGATGAGATAAAGACTTTAGCAAAAAATAAGGCAGAAGAAAAATATGCTGCTGAAGCTAAAACTACACCTGAAGAGAAAGCAGCAGCAGCAACAGCAGCAGCTGCTGCTGCAGTAGCTGCAGTAAAAGAAAAAATAGCAGAGATAAAAAAGGCAGAAAAAGAAGCAAGAGATAAAGCAGCAGCACAAGCAGCAGCTGCAGCACAAGCAGCAGCAGCAGCTGCTGCTGCTGCAGGGACAGGGGCAGGGGCAGGGGCAGCAGGGACAGGGGCAGCAGGGGCAGCAGTATCACCAACATTTCAACCTACTTGTCAAGTTTGTCAATGTGCAGGTAAAGATTG
>Ga0209189_1000185_pt1 | contig 54719 bp, 51 predicted proteins | sample C_130820_EF_Meta_FD_187308 | JGI IMG/M metagenome (GOLD analysis project Ga0209189, IMG submission 187308) | Freshwater microbial communities from Lake Croche, Canada to study carbon cycling - C_130820_EF_MetaG (SPAdes) (version 3) | ecosystem: Environmental > Aquatic > Freshwater > Lake...
ATGTTTATTAATAATTATAGTTTTATAGATTTACAATATGGAGTTTACAGTTAAAACTACTTTTTCTCATAACTTTGATGAAAACTTTTTAGATAAAAATTATTTAAGAAATAAAACAATAAACTATATTAAAAGCGATAATTGTATTGGGTTATCTATAAAAGATAATAATTATTGGGAAAGCTGGATGTTTAAATATATTCAAGAAAATTACGTGGAAAATACAAACATACTAGATTTAGGAGGAAATATAGGAACAACAACTTTGTTAATGAGTGAAGTTTTGTCAGATAATTGTAATATTATCACATTTGAACCTCTATATAGTGACATTTTGCTTAAAAACGTTTTAGACAATAATTTGAGTAAAAATGTTATTATATATCCTTACGGTGTTGGTAATGAAATAAAGAATTTAAAAATAAAACCTGTAAACTTAACCGATAATGTAAATTTTGGCGCTATGTCTTTAACAGAAAATGCAAATTTTGGTGCCATTTCTTTACTACATAATTTAGAAGATAAAACCGATTGTGCAGAAATAAATATAGTTCCCCTTGATTATTTTAATTTTGAAAATATTAGCTTAATAAAGATTGATGTAGAGGATATGGAAATTGAAGTGTTAGAGGGTTGTTTAAATTTAATAAAACGATGTAAACCTGCAATTATTATTGAAACATTTCAATTAGAGAAATTACTAAAAACGATTGTATTTGAAGAACTTACAAAATTGGGTTATGAAATATACGAAATTCCAGAAGGACGTTATGATTTTATATTAAAAATAAAGGTTAATAATACTTTAATGTGTTAGATTTAATTATTTTGATAAATGTTTTTTTATTTAGGTAATATTCGTTATTAAAGGGCTATTCTTTTTAAGAGATGTAAATATATATAATATATATTTAAATCAGTATGAGTGAAAAGAAAATAAATATAGATCTAGGATTATTTGATTTTGCAAAAAATAAAACACGTAAGAAAAAATCCGAAGATAAATCTGAAGGCATTAAGATAAAACAGCCCTCACAAAAAAAGAAGAATGAAACCATTAAAAAAAAGTCTATTTTAAAAATGATACGTCAACACCAAGAAGAACGTTACAATAAACTATTTGATGAAAACAAGAATAATAAAAAGCCGGATGAGGCGCACAGAGATGCAAATAAAGAGTTTGATGAAGCCCAAAAGTTTATGCAGAATTTGACAGAGAAAACAGTTATGAATTCTAGTATTAAAAATAAATCTATAAAGCAATATCCAAGTACTACAAATTCTTTATTATATCACCCATCTCTAGATAAATTTAGTGATATTATCCCAAATGATAAAATTAAGGAAGTGTCGAATTCTATTGTTCAAGGTTCTATTCCTCCATCTCAAATTACATTAAATCCTGCTTTTCCAAAACATATGAATCATTTACCACAGTACGGCTGTTTAAAAAATGGACAATTACCCACGTATAGAAATTACATGAATCAAACAAGAAAAGCCATGCCGCAAATAACAATCGGTGGAGGAAATAATCCAGCTGTCTCTCAACAACCAATAAGTCAAACAGAATTAAGAAATGAACTTATAGAAAAAAGAATTAATGAAAGTATGAATAGAGTAAATGAAATGAAAAATGCATCTATAAAATTAGAACAATTAAGAGAAAACCATAAACCTAAGAAATTTAAACGTAAAAAAACAGTAAGGCGAACATATAAAGTTGGAAAATCAAAGATACATCCAAAAGTTTCTGTGTTAGTTTCGAATAAAACTATTCGTAATAATATATCAACAAAATCGCAACTATTAAAACAAACTCCGATTGAGGAAGTAAAAAAACATTTAATGAATCGTGGATTAATTAAAATAGGAACAATCGCTCCAAATGATGTATTGCGAAAAATGTATGAGAGTTCTATTTTAATGTGCGGAGAATTGAATAATCACAATCCAGACAATTTATTATATAACTTTGTGCACGGAGCAAAACATTAATTTTTTGAAGGAAATATCCATAGTTTTAAAAATAAAATTGATACGGATACAAAACAAATAGTGTTCACGTAAAATGAACTTCTACTTCCATTTTTATTATGAATATATCCTTTATCGTTTATAGGCTTATCCTTTTCGTATAAATATAATTTATCTATCTCATAATTATGTTTTTCTATATTCGATGTTGATAAAATAGTAAATTTATCAATATCAACGAAATACCCGTAATCTTCCATTTCGGTTACTTCTTCAGCTAACATCTTATAATTTGTTGTTTTTTTTTTATATATATCTATATCAAAACATTTTAATTCAATTTTCTGAAACCTTTATTATGCTAAATTAATTGTTTAAAACATATAAACGTAATTCTACAATAATGAATAGCGTAAATGTCAAAAATAAAAAAGGCCGATGGTGATGATAAATTACATATAGAATATCTAAGATACACAAAAGAATATGAGGAAAAATATGGGAAAAAAAGTATGGTACTTATTCAGTGTGGTAGTTTTTTTGAAGTGTATAGTGTATTGTCTTCCGAAACAGGTGAATATGTAGATACTAAAATTCTTGAATTTTCAGAGGTTTGCCAGATGATTATTGCGGATAAAAAAACGTCTGCTGACCCAAGAGGAAAGGTTATGATGGCCGGGTTCCAAACGTATCTTTTGGATAAGCAATTACCAAAATTAACGGATAATGGATACACAGTTATTGTTTATGTTCAAGAAAAAGAACCAAGAAAGGATGGTAAATACAATCGAGTTTTGGATAAAATATATTCACCAGGAACCTATTTATGTTGCGAAACCGATAGTTCACCCCAAATTACAAACAATATTATGTGTATATGGATGCATTTGTCGAAACCTCTGCTTACTGCGAATTCCGTAAATGTCTCGAAAACTAGAGATACGATTGTCTTTGGAGTTTCTGTCGTGAATATTTTTACAGGTAAATCGTCTATTTTTGAAAGTCGAACTGCGTTTTTAATGAACAATACTACATTCGATGAATTAGAGAGATATGTATCTGTTTTTTTACCGAGCGAGGTTATTCTTATTTCGCCATTTGATACAAATGACTTACAACGAATAATTCAATACTCAGGTATTCGAACAAATTCTATTCATAAAATTGATACTCGAGACCTAAGTAATAAAAAAATCGTTAATTGCGAAAATCAACGATATTTGAAACAAATATTAACTTCTTTTTATAATGAAGAAACGTATGATTTATGTAGCGAGTTTAATGAGAATGCTATGGCAACTCAGTCCTTTTGTTACCTGTTAAATTTTATACAAGAGCATAATCCAGATTTGGTTCGTAAAATTGAAATACCTATTTTTAACAATACATCGGACAGAATGGTTTTGGCAAATCATACGCTATTACAATTAAATATTATAGACGATGGTTCTAGTCAAGGTCAATATTCTTCTGTTTTATCATTTTTAAATAAATGTTGCTCTTCTATAGGAAAACGCAAGTTTCAATATCAACTCACAAATCCAACGTTTGACGAATCTTGGTTAAATAAAGAATATGATATTATTGACGTAATGTTGAAAAATGATAATTATGTGATGGTTGAATCCTTTCGAAAAATGCTTATAAAAATTCGGGATATTGAGAAGATATGTCGTCAAATTGTTCTGAAAAAAATATATCCATCTTCGATTGCTTACCTCTATAAAACAATAGAACTAGTAAATCAAATGAATACATGTTTATATGAATTGCCTCAAGTTACTAGTTATCTATGTAACGAATTTATGGAAGAAACTGATAACAACTCATCTTTTAAATATATTGATGGTGTGTGTTTTAAAATAAACGATTTTTTAAATAAAAAGTTGGCAATCGATTCTTGTCTACGAATATCTTCCATGACCAGTTTTGATGTTAATATTATACAGAGAGGAGTATCTGAGAAATTAGATCGTGCAACAGATGAATACAATACATGTAATGATACGTTTTACGCTATTCGTTCTTATTTAAATGAATTGATGCAAAAACATGAAAAATCAGCGGATACTGAATTCATAAAAATACATGAAACTGAAAAATCGGGTGCGGGGTTACAGATTACAAGTAAAAGATCTAAGACATTACAGACTATATTAACCAATTTAGTAACAAAAACTACTTCTGAAGGTAAAGTTTTACTAGAAAACAATATTAGTGTTGATGTTTCAGAAATTAAGTTTAAAAACGTTAGTTCTTCTTCTGCAAATATGGATATTGAATCTCCTCAATTACAACAAATACGTAGTCGAATGCTACAATTAAAGGACACGATTAATAATCTAATATCTGAAGAATATTTGAATATATTGATCGATATAGACTCAAATTGGATTGATGATTTGGAAAAGATAACAAAGTTCATAGCAAAACTTGACACATTACAGTGTAAAACCTATTTGGCAAAACAATATAATTATTGTAGACCAGTAATAGATTCGTCTTCAGAAAACGCATATTTTACTGCATATGATTTAAGACACTGTTTAATAGAACACCTGCAACAGAATGAAATTTATGTTACAAATGATTTAGAATTAGGGAACGATCAGAAGGGGATATTATTGTATGGTACAAATGCTGTGGGTAAAACTAGTTTGATACGAGCGTCTGGTGTTACTATTATTATGGCACAGAGTGGATTGTTTGTGCCATGTTCACAATTTAAATATAAACCATATACTGCAATCTATTCTAGAATATTAGGAAATGATAATATTTTTAAAGGATTGTCGACGTTTGCCGTGGAAATGTCAGAATTAAGAATTATTTTAAAAATGGCGGACAAAAATAGTTTAATCCTAGGCGATGAGTTATGTTCTGGAACAGAGACTGAATCCGCTCTTAGTATATTTGTAGCTGGATTAATGGATTTAACAAAAAAACAATCATCGTTTATTTTCGCAACACATTTTCACGAGATACTCAAGTTTGATGAAATAACAAGCCTTTCTACAGTAACTACAAAACATATGGCGGTCAGGTACGATAGAGAAAATGATTGTTTAATTTATGACCGTAAATTAAGAGATGGTTCTGGACCAAGAACATATGGTCTAGAAGTATGCAAATCTCTATATTTAGAAGACGAATTTTTAGAAATAGCCTATTCGTTACGTAACAAATACTATCCAGAAACTAAGGGAACTTTATCAAGCCCTACTACTATTTATAACTCTAAAAAAGTGAAAGGTACTTTATGTCAAAGATGTGGCGTAAATAAGGGTGAAGAAATTCATCATTTGCAGCAACAAAAAGATGCAAATAGTGATGGGTTTATAGGATCTTTTCATAAGAATCATCCGGCGAATTTAGAATATGTTTGCCAAACATGTCATGATGAAATACATTCTAATAATGTAAAAAAGGAGCCGGTCTTAAGAAAAAAAACCACTAGGGGATATAAAACAATTTAGTATTTTGGACAATTGCCGTAACATTTACCTTGGAAATAGTAATAGTCCTTGTTAGGAAGATTAGCATCGTTATAATTGGCAGGATAGTTGGGACCATTTTGCGAACCACCTACACATTTTGAACCTCCTAATAAAACACAACAAGATGTTGATGCACAAACATTTGGGTCTGATTCTAAACAAGCTTTTTCTATTTCATCCATGTTTTTACTAAAATAATTACAAAATCCTCCTTTTATAGAGGCTGTATTACTAACATGATTTTTATAAGATAGATCCGCTGTTCTACTTAAAAATACACTATCTTCATAATTGGGAACATAGGATTGTGAAGTATATGCAAATTGTCCTGGATTGTAATAATTAGTGCTTACTCCTATTCCACTAGATGTTATTGGAACAATTTTACCATCTTTATCTAATACATAGCTATTTTTATTTGCTAATAAACTACTATCGTTTAATTTTTCAGGATCATCGTGATAATTCACGTCTAAATTATCTTGATTATAATGAGTTTTATTATCAGTTCTTTCATTATTACTGTTTGAATTACCTTCTTTTACATTTACTTCTATTGTTAAATACATAAATAACAGTATGATTATTAAAGAAATTAAAAAATAAATAGGTTTTGGCATTCTTTATAATAAACTGATATTTTATATATGGATAAAAAATTGAATTTTATAAAAAGAATATAGACATATATAAATAAACAATAGGAAATGATAATTCCGGTGAAATGCTTTACTTGTGGAATGGTTCTCGCTGATAAATATAGATTTTACCAAAACGAAGTTCGTAAAATAAAATTGTCTCATGGTATGAACATAGATAAAGTAGTTTATTTAACAAAAAACAACGTGGAAAAAACTCCAGAAGGAAGAGTGTTAGATGATTTAGGATTAAGTAATGTTTGTTGTAGAAGACATATGTTAACTCATGTCGACATAGAATAAATTATAAAACCAAACATATTTAATATTTTTTTCATTACATATTGTATATGGCAAAAGGAAAACAAACAAAACAGAAAAGAACACATAAAAAAAGAAGTACGCGTAAATATAGAAAATCAAGTCGTAGAATGAAAGGTGGTGATTGTGGATGCAATAAAGGAGTATTTAATGGTGGAAATATTAATCCTGCAAGTTTTGATGGAACATTACCGTCTCGATATTATTATCCTTTGAATAATGAAATTAACAACCCAAATTCTCCGATTGCTCAAGTCACTAGTAGAAATTTACTAGATATTACAAAAGGCGGTAGGAAAAAGATTCAATTTAAAAAAATAAGAGGTGGTGGTTATAGTTTATTAGGAGATGCCTACACAAATAACCCATTTGTTACGTTTGGAACATCGGATGGAGCAAACAATAGTTTAAATATTCTAAATGGTATTGTCCCTATAAATTCGTCTATTTCAGAACAACCAATTGCTGTTGGTTTTACAAAATTTAATCCTCCTTTAGCATAATTTTTTATAGTTTATATATATAATGGCAGTTGTTGGATTAAAAAATTTGTGCGGCCCGGCAGCTTTTTATTTAGCGTTATCTTTTATTGCATTAATCGTAATGGCTTTTCAAAATATAGGAAACAAAGATGTTTATTGTTTGGGAGATTACACTTGTAATGTATCTAGTATTACCCTTATTTTTATAATTAAAATACTCTATATTTTATTTTGGACATGGGTATTAAATTTAATTTGTAAGGCTGGCGCGCCAGGATTATCTTGGTTCTTAGTTTTGTTCCCGTTTATTTTATTTTTCCTTTTGATTAGTTTATTTTTGTTTTCTAATTAATTTTTATAATAATATTTGTAATCCTAATATTATTATGCAGGAAACATTAAAATGAGGTTAAACTATTTTATATTTGTTAATCTAAAAATAAAATATTTAAACCCGAATTATCTACCAGTCCAAACTTTTGTCATTGGTAAATGTTTATATTCATCCTTATTTTCAAAAGTCGTTCCCCAATTTTGATAACTCATTATATTTCCTAACAAGGTTTCTTTTTTATAGTTTTTTTGTAATAAACATGCAATAACTCTTTCAAAACTACAGCGATTATGTCTATTTAACACATAATCCAATAATTTGCTAATGTCATACTTTTTATTAACGAAACTTAAATAATCGTGAGTAATTATAGACATAGATCCAAAACAACCTTTCCATAAATTTTTGTTTTCATAAAATTCAATTAGTTCTAAATCATTAAAAACGTTTATCATTCTTCTTTCATCCTCTGGTTGGTCAGCAAAATGATCAAATTCCCATAAGAATTTATAATTGTCTACAACGATATCTATATATTGATTAATAAAGACAGAATCATTAATGATCACAGCAATTTCAAATTATTTATTATGTAAATAATAATAATATGGCAACAGTTCACCTCTTTGGTGATATTCGCTATTTATAATTGTAGTTTTGTATAATTCCTTATTTGTTATAAAATTATAATTACTGTTATCATCTATAATAAGAATGTGATTTTCTTGATAGTGTTTTCTAATACAATTATAACAGTGAATCCAATACTTATTTGTTAAATCATTATTTACGTGTCTTAAGATTATAAATCCTATCTCTGGCATATTTATATGCATAGAGACATTTATTTAAATAGATTTATTTATTATTTATAACAGTAATTTTACACCTTTGCATATTTAAAAACGTCCATTTTTTATTGATAAATAAATAATATAAAATTAAAAATTTATCGTTTATAATGAATTATAAATATACAGCTGTAATAATAGAACCACGTAAACATAAAGCGTTGGAATTTGTTATAGAAAACGCATGTGAATGTTTATCAAATGAATGGAAAATTGTCTTTTTCCATGGAATTAATAATGTTGAATATTCAGAAAAAATTGTTAATAAATTAAACAGAATATATGATAACAGAATACAATTAGTAAATTCTGGAAAAGAAACTTTTAATTTGAGTACTTATAGTAAATTTTTAGCATCACGAAGTATATTTTATGATTTTATTAATACAGAAATGTTTTTAGTTTTTCAAACAGATTCTTTAATTATAAAAAAATACGCGTTTTTAATAAATGACTATTTAAATTATGACTACGTTGGAGCTCCATGGGAAATAAACGATTTTCCTCCTACAAAAAATTGCAATTTTATTGGTAACGGCGGGATTTCATTAAGAAGGAAAAGCAAAATGTTGGAAATCGTAGATAAGATTCCTTTTTATAATGTTTCTGAAGATTTGTATTTTTGTACAAATTATGATAATATTAAAGTATATAAACCTGGGTATAAAAAAGCAAAACGATTTTCAGTAGAACAGGTATTTTCAAGAATAACATTTGCATGTCATAAATATTGGGCGCATGAAAAGCTTTATAATCATCCTTATTCTTTAAAAGACATTTACCCAGAAATTAAAATATTGGAAGGATTGCAAGGTGTAGAAGAATAAATTATAATTTACAGTTTTAAATTATTAAATACAATACTGATATTATTACCATAAATGCTAATAATATTTTAGGGTCTAATTATATTTAGTTATAATATAAATAGATAAAATCTATTTAAATGACGACTGTTCTTCCAAATCACAATCCGAAAAGAACAATTTTTCAAAATATTACTTTTGATAATTATTTTTTAATGAATAGATGCAACCAGTTAATGGCTACAATACATGGATTAGAATCTAATGTGCAAGAGTTAAATGGCTTTATTCGTAGAAATTATGATTTAAGTTACAACGTAATTGAAAACATAAAAATAATGGTCTTTGACTCTTCTGACAATATAATATCTTGTATGCATACAGATACATCAGGAAATTTTGTAACATGCGAAGATTTATCTTTAAATAATTATTTGCCATGCGTTATAAATCCTAGTCAACCTGTTGTTAAGATAGCAAAGACTCATATTACAGACATGTGTGACGTTAGTCGTGGTTATCCTTTCTATCCTTATTCATATGATCCATATTATTATAATCCTTATTATGCTTATTTATATCGTGATTCTGAAAATTTGGATTTGAAACCATCTCCTCCAAATAGTGTTAAAAAAACATCTGATTCGGAAAGATGTTTTCCATATTATCCATATTATCCATATTTTCCGAATTATCCATATTTACTTGACGATGATTACTTTTATAGGGATATTGATGTAAAACCTCCAACAAAACCCGGTCAACCCATAATGCCTCGCCCAAGAATGATGCCAAATCAAGGTACACACATTCATATTCACAACCCACCAAAATAATATTTCACAAAAAATTGATTCATTATTAATAATATAAAATATATAAATAATACAGGTGTATTTTATAATCATGAATCCCCAAATTTCAGATATTTCCGAAATCGGTGACGTCTATAAATTTACGATAAGTAATTTACATGTTAGTTTAGCAAATGCTATTCGCAGAACAATTTTATCAGATATTCCTACTTTGGCATTTTATACTGAAACTTATAATGATAATCAATGCAATATCCAAATAAATACAACTAGATTACATAATGAGATATTAAAACAGCGTTTAAGTTGCATTCCAGTTCACGAAAAGGATTTAAATATTCTACCTGGCGCGTATATACTTGATTTGGATATTAAAAACGAAACAGAGAATAAGATAGTGGTAACTACAGAACATTTTCGTATTCGTAATAAAACAAACGGGAATTATTTATCTAGCGATGAAACGAAACGTATTTTCCCACCGAACCCCAGAACTTTACAATTTATTGATTTTGCTAGAGTGCGACCGAAACTTGCCGACAATATTCCTGGAGAACATATTAAATTGACAGCTGAATTTTCTGTTAGAACAGCAAAAGAAAATAGCATGTTTAATGTAGTATCAAAGTGCTCTTACGGTAACACTCTAGATATGAAGAAGGTTGATGAAGTCTGGGAAGAACATTCAAAAAAGCTATTGTCGGATAACTTATCAGAAGAAGAAATAGAATTTGAAAAGAAAAACTTTTATTTGCTTGATGCTCAAAGACATTTTGTTCCCGACAGTTTTGATTTCATTATACAAACTTTGGGTGTATTTGAAAATAGAGAAATTGTGCAGAAAGCGTGTAAGATTTTACATGATAAGCTTGTTACTATGATTCAATTAATCGATTCCGACGGAATACCTATTAATAATGGTGAAACTACTATGGACAATTGTTTTGATATTATCTTGGAAAATGAGGATTATACTATAGGTATGATTCTTCAATATATTTTATACGAAAAGTATTTTATAACTGAAAAGATATTCACGTATTGTGGTTTTAAGAAATTTCATCCGCATAATATGGATAGTACTATTCGTGTAACTTATGAAAAAAATGCGGATAAGCGTATGGTTGCTCAGCATTTACGCTTTGCGTGTATAGATGCTGGTAATGTATTTAAAAAGATTTATGATATGTTTGGAAGATAATGTAAGTTTAGTATATATTGTTCAAAAAATTGAATGAATATATCTTTTTTATTACTTTTACTCACATATTCAAGCGAAATGTTCTGTTTGAAATCTATAAAGAATAATTGTTGCGGTTTTAAAAAGAAAAAACATGTTTCTCAAGCAAATTCGTTTACTGAAATCGCAAGTACAGCATTCGATGATTTGTATCATGTTGAATACAAAGATACAAAACAGTTTATTCCACCAATTTCATGTGGTAAGGTAATAAAAGTTTATGATGGTGATACTATTACAATCGCTTCAAAAATTCCGAATACAGATTTGCCAATTTACCGTTTTCGGGTACGTCTTAGTAGAATCGATTCGGCAGAAATTAAAGGTATTACTAATATTGAAAAAAACATGGCAATTAAAGCTAGAGATGCGTTGCATGAATTAATATTTGGTAAAATTGTCACATTAAAAAATGTAAGCATAGAAAAATACGGCCGTATTTTGGCTGATGTATATTTGGAAGATATAGATATAAGTAAATGGATGTTAGATAATAAATATGCTGTGGCGTACGATGGTGGGAAGAAACTACGTCCTCTAGAATGGGATAATGAATTGTAATTGCATCAAAACTCTTTATATTCGTTTCTAAATAATATTTGAAAAATTGAATTAAATATTATTTTTTATAACATATATAAAGCAGCAATGGAGAAACGTTTGAATAAGAAAATAGAGACCTATGTTACATCTTTTAAGGACAGCATTCGTACTAAGATTACGGATCTATGTTTTGAGGAGAAGACTAAGTTAAATGAACTTTTGGAGTTTATTTATGATTATGAACGTCTTACTGTCATAAAGGATGATCTAGTAAAGCGTAAGCGTATTAAGAACTCTATTCCTGTAAACAATAGATGTAACGCAAAAAGATCGAACGGTGAACAGTGCACTCGTCGTAGAAAGAATAAGTGTGAATTTTGTGGTACTCATGTGAAAGGAACTCCTCATGGGTTCTTCCAAACTGATGAGAATTCAGATAATTCCATACAGAAAATGGAAGTAGTTGCTGAGGAAGTTTGTGGAATTGTTTATTATATTGATAAGTTTAATAATGTTTATAAGACAGAGGATATTCTAGAAGGAAAACAAAATCCGTCTGTTATTGCCAAATGCATTAAGCAGAATGGAGTAGTTACTATCCCAGAACTAGGATTGTTTTAGGAAGAAGTTTTATTCAACTTTAATATAAGACTTTCTTTGACAGTTTCTTCTCTGTTGTCCAAAATAAAATTGTTGGTTTCGCTTGCCTTTATCAGATCACCTTTATAATATTTTGCCAGAATATCTAATAATGTTTTTTTTGTTATAGGTTTTTTAATATTTTTTTTGTTATAGCAAAGTTGACCATTACTTATATCAAAATTATCGATCTCATTTTTTTTCATAACTTCAATTAATGTTGTTGATAATAGTTTTTTATCCTTTTTCCTTTGAACAATTTCTTTTTGCAATTTACGTATATCGTTATCAATTTTTACCCATTCTTTTATAGTTTTAATTAGTTGTTCCTTGGTCTCCATATTATATAAATACGATAGATATTTTTATTTAGTTTTTTTTAACATCTAAAATATATCCAAATTATATAAATGAACATGTTTTTCTTAGATTCTAGAAACAATCAACAATATAACAATACAAAACTAAATTCAGGTCCTTTTCTTCAAGTTAATCGTCGATTTAATACTCAAAGAATTACGCAGAATCAAGAAGTAAAACTAGAACCTATTGTTAATGTTTCGAGAAACAACCCGGAAAAAATAAAGTGGGGTCCTGCTACATGGTTATTGTTACATACTTTGGCAAATAAAGTAAAAGATGAATATTTTTTATTAATAAGAAATGAACTTTTAAATAATATAGTATCTATTTGTAAAAATTTACCATGTCCAAAATGTTCAACTCACGCATCAGAATATTTAAGTAAAATAAATATGAACTCAATCGTAACAAAGAGCGATTTAATAAATTTTTTATTTAAATTTCATAATGATGTAAATATAAGAACAAATTCTCCACAATTTCCATACGAAGAACTTGCCACCAAATATTCTAAAGCAAATACAGTAAATATAATTCAAAATTTTTTTGTTTTCTTTCAAGATAAGACATTTAATGTCAGTACAATTACCAATAAAATGCATAGAGAGAGATTAATAGAATCTCTGAAATATTGGTTTAAAACTAATTTACAATTGTTTGATATGTAATTATATTATCAAAAGTTATAATATAATTTTATTTGGGTGTTGCAAAATTTTTAGATATTAATTGACCGTTTTTGTAAACCCCACATTTAAATGTGGATGCAGTCGGTGCACTACAAACTTCTTTATTATTTATGCCTACAAAATATTGTAAATTTTTATTGTTCATGGATTCTACAATAAATGCCCAAAATGCTCCAAATAATCCTGCAAAGAATAGAGACGCAACTAACTGGATAAGTGTATAACAAGACCATTTAACGTTCCAAACTATATCGAATATTATTAAAATTGGGAAAAAAAATATTGTTGTTATATTCTGTTTTACATAATTATATTTTATTATTGTATATAACAGATAGGCGTATGTGTATCCAAAAACTGCTTGACCCAAAGGTAATTTGGATATGTCACCACCTTCATTAATCGATATCATGTTACATAATTCAGATTTATCCGAGCTTTCTGGTAAAGATATTATGCTTCCAAGTTGAATATTTATAAAACAAGCAACTAATAACCCAACTAGGTAGACTAGTCCTTTAAAATCTTGATTAAATATAGATGCTAGTGAAAAAAAGGATACAAGTACAAATGGTGCTAAACGTAAAAATAGATAGGTAAAAGATACTATATTTAATTCCATTTTTTAAAGATATGTTCTTATAATATCTTGAGATAAGTTTTTCAAAAATTAATTACGATTCATCTTAACTTTTTTTCTTTTTACATAAAAAGGAACGATTAGCCGGTGTTACACATGTTTCCTTATTGTTTATCCCTGTTAAAAATACTAAATTTTTATTGTTTGTTGAATTTATAATCACTCCCCATAATAATCCAAGTAATAATGAAATAAATAATGCGACTCCTGCTTGCCATATAGTATGGCAGCTATTTTTTACATCCCAAGCCATGTCAAAAAGAATTAATAATGGAAATAAAACAATAGTAGTTATATTTTGTTTTACATAATTATATTTTAATATGGAAACTAATAAATATGAAAATGTGTAACCTAATACTGCTTGTCCCAGCGGCAATCTCGATATTTCACCAACATTATTAAATGTTATAAAATTACACAAATCTTTATTTGTTATCCCATTTATATCTAAAGGTTTACTAATTGGCAGCGCATTTCCAAGAATAATAACTGTGAAAATTGTAAATATTAATCCAACTAGGTAAATTATTCCTTTAAAGTCCTGGCTAAACATAGATAACAACAAAAAATAACATACAAGGAAAAATGGTAATAACCTTAAAAAAAAAGTTAAAAAGGATAATAAATTAGTTCTCATGTTTCTATTCTTATATTATCTTCAGAAAATAGTTTTTTTTACACAAATACATATTTGAAGACATCGTTTATATTTGTTACCTCTAAAAATTCAATATTGATTGATTCGTATTTTTTACCATATTTTTTTTTCCAATCCGTATAATCTTTATTATTTGATTTTGGGAATAAAAATGTCTTGATTCCTGATTTTATACCACCGTTAATTTTTATATCTAATCCGCCTATGGATGTTATTTCACCGCTTAAACTTATTTCACCAGTTATTGCTATATCGTTTTTTATTAATTTTTTATTAAGTAAACTATAAATTGCTATTGTAATGGCAGTTCCTGCAGACGGACCATCTTTTGATATACTTCCTTCTGGACAATGAATATGTAATCCTTGACATTTGGTTTCTTCAAATTGCATTAACCATTCTTTTTTTATTTTATCATCTGTCAAATTCCATGCTAATGTTTTTGCTACATTCATGCTTTCTTTCATAACATCACCTTGCAACCCGGTTAATCTTAGATCTAAAAATGTTGAAGAGGGATAAAATAAGGTTTGTATAGGTATTATTCCTCCCCTACCTAATGTATTTGCCCATAGACCATTAATTATCCCTATTTCTGGTTTTTGATGTATCTCTTTTTCTATTATTTTACTATACTTTGTTAAAAATTTATTTTCCAAATTATCTTTTGTTATTGTTATCGGTATCTCATATATGTTTTCAGATGACGATTTTAAAATATTCAGATTTATTTCACCATATAAATCGAATAAAATCTCCTTGAGTTTTCTTACACCAGGTTCTATTGTATAAGATTCAATAATATGTTCAATAATATCGTCTGAAATATCTACTATATTTTCAAATCCCATTTTTTTATTTATTTCAGGTATTATATATTTTCGTGCTACCACCATTTTATCATCAATCGATAAGTTATCAAACTTTATTCTATGTATTCTGTCTAATAATATTCGATCTATTTGTTCTGGATCATTATATGAAAATATGAAAAGTGCTTTCGATAAATCTAATTCAATTCCTGAAAAATATTTATCCTGAAACCCATCGTTTTGTGTAGAATCAATTAGATGAGTAAAAATGCCTATAATGTCTTTCCCGTTTTCTGTTTTACTCACTTTATCTAATTCGTCTACGTAAATAATTGGGTTCATGCATTTCGATTCTATTAAAATATCTACAATTTTCCCCCATGTAGCATTCACATAAGTATAACTATATCCTTCAATAGATCCTCCTGTGGACGAACCACCTAATGCTATAAATGAAAAGGGTCGTGAATTATTATTTTCGTCTTTTAAACAATTTGCTAATCCTTTTTTTGCAAGAGATGTTTTTCCTATTCCTGGAGATCCTTCAAATCCGAAACAATATCCACTTTGTTCTCCATTCATCCACTGGCCAATTATTTTCATAATTTGATTTTTAGCATAATTATGACTATAAATGGATTCATCTAGAACATCTAATATTCCTTTCATAGTTGATTCTATTTGTGAAATATTTAAATTTATCTGTTTTATTTCATTTTTTGTTTTAGTTAAAGATAATTGTGTTTTAATTTGTGTCTTATCGTATATTTCTGTAGTTAATATTTCGTTTTCTTTGTTAAGATTAATATATTCCAAAATGTTTTTTATGTTAGTTTGTTTATTTGTATTGGTTAATGCATATTTTTTTTCCCCTTTTGACCTTTTAATCAAATTTATAAACTGTATAATTTGTAGTAATTGTTTGTTAGAAACGGTTTCTATATTTACTTTAATAGAATCAAGAACATTTGTATCAATAAAATTATTTATTTGAGAAACATAGTTTATTATTTCTATATTTGAATATCTTTCCTTTTTAATTAATTTTATATTTGGAAATAACTGTTCTGTGATGGTTAAAATACGCAGAAACCATTTATTCAAATCCTTTGGTTTTTTTAATATAGGCTCTTCTTTGTAAATTCCAAAGGGTATTTTTATTAATCCTTCCAAATATTGCTTGGCTTTACTTGTTAATTCGTCTGGTTTACCTTTAATTTCCTTTAATTTTGCCATAGCTTTTTCTTTTACACATTCATTTGCCTTTAATAAATATATTTGTTGTTCTAATGTTATTTTATGAATATCATATTTTTGTATCATATCATTTGTGTACTTGACGTTATATTTAACAACATCTTTAAAGTAATTCTTTAATTTCCATGGCAAACTTTCATAAATACGCAGTTGTTCTTTATTATCTGTTGCTTCTGAATTATTTGCGGTTATTAAATCATATAGTAAATAACAAATATATTGTATTTCATGATCGGTGTTATATATTAATAAATTTATTAACATGTTTCTCTGTGCATAAACATCGAGTTCTAAAAATTTCTTTATTGTTATATCTATCTTCGTTTTCTTTATCATACTTACTTCTGTAAAAACCGCAAACATTTTCTTTTTAATATCTTCATTCCCAAAAATTAAAACATCTTTTACCGAACTAGATTCAAGAACTTTCAGTATAATGTTTTTTGATTGTTTTTCATAATTATTTGAAGCATTTAAAATTTCAGATACACGTTTTTGTATGTATTTATTGGTGAAACAATCAATATATATGTCTTCAACTAATCCATTTATTATAAGCGTTTTCCTAGCTTTTTCATTTTGAATTACAATTTGTATACCATATATTCTTTGGTAAAATGATTTTGTTGTAGATTCTACATCAAAACATTCAAACGTATTTGCGTCTTCTATATTTGTGGGTTCTTCAATAATTTTATCTATGCATATTGAGTTCTTTAATAAATTATCTAGTTTTTGGGGCTTCCAGTGTACAATTTTATACCCAATGGGTTGAACGTATTTTTTAATTATTTCATATTTGTCTCGAATAATTTCGTTTTCTAATTTCATATTTTTAAATTCTGTTCCAAAACTAATAAACAATAGATCGTCTATATGTTTTGTACCGAAACCACATATTATCATAGATAATTTATCTATAACTTGTTGTAAAGAATCTATGATTTTATCATTTGTTTTAGAACTATTATTAATAGATATCTGCGATGATATAGTCGTTGTCTTTTCATATAATTCTAACAATACTGAAATAGATAAGTTTGCGTCATTATTACTAAATATTTCCATTTCTCTGTTTCTTTTTATAGAAATTATAGTGTTTCTTATTATTTCTTGCAAATAATTTATCTTTTCACAAATAAAAGTGTGAAATTCTTCTGATTCTTTATTTATGGTTTCGGTTTTTATTTTTGAAGAGTTCTTTGTATCACTCTTTTTTTCACTCATTATGTATGGTATACATTTATGTCATATAAATAATGCGCACGAATTGTGATAAATAGTTCTACGTTAAAGGTGTGATTACAAGTCTACTTTTGTGTAATAAATTTATAAAAGAATATAAAATTAATCGGCGTTATTAATTATAGACGTAATGGGGATACCTAGCTATTTTTCACATATCATTAAGAATTATTCAAACATTGTACGTAGTTTGAATTATTTCATATCGAAGAATTTACTTTTCCATCATTTGTATATGGATTGTAATTCTATTATCTATGACGCCGTTTATGGGTTAGAATCTGAAATACAAAAAGGAGAACGAGAAATTCCTTCTAATTTTGAAGATGTTGTAATAGATTCCGTCATTGATAAAATAAAATTTTATATTGAGTTGATCCGACCTGTTCATACTGTTTTTATTGCATTTGATGGTGTAGCTCCTTTTGCAAAAATGGAACAACAACGTACGCGACGTTATAAAACATGGTTTATGAAGAACGTTGACCTAGGAACAGATAAAAAATCGTCGATCTGGAATACGTCCGCCATTACTCCAGGAACCGATTTTATGAATAAGTTATCAAGACGGATTAATCACGAATTTAAAAATAGCGAAGACAAATATAGTATTAAGAAAATGATAGTGTCTTGTTCTGATGAATGCGGTGAAGGTGAACATAAATTATACGAGCATATGCGTACAAACGATATTTCTAGAGATAATGTTGCTGTTTATGGGTTAGATGCTGACCTTATTATGCTTTCTATATTTCATTTGAAATATTGCAATAATGTATACGTTTTTCGTGAGACGCCTGAGTTTTTAAAGAATTCTCTTCCGGTTCAATCTATTGATAATGATAACCCAAAGATACCCCAATTTTTGGATATTCAACATTTATCTACAAGTATATTGTCGGAAATGCGTTGTAAATTTCCAGACCCGATTCGTATTCACGATTATGTATTTTTATGTTTCTTTTTGGGAAATGATTTTTTGCCACACTTTCCTGCTATGAATATTCGAACACATGGAATTCAAGGTTTATTGGATATTTACCGTTCATGTATTGGGAACTTTCCTGACCGTTTTTTAATATCAAGAACAAATGGTTCTATTGTGTGGAAACATGTTGGAATATTTGTTAGCGAAGTTGCCAAGAAAGAACATGAATTTTTAATAAATGAATATTTTGTTCGAGATAAATTTGATAAACGTCGCTTTCTGGAAACCACTCCTTTGGAAAAGGAGGATGCGTTATTAAATACACCAGTAATTTATCGGGCAGAAGAAAAATACATTTGTCCTAGTGAGGCAAACTGGGAAAAACGGTATTATAAAACACTATTTGATAGTAAGACGAATCATGATACTATTAAAGAGATTTGCATTAATTACTTGGAAGGATTAGAATGGGTATATAAATATTACACAAATTCTTGTCCAGATTGGCGATGGAAATACAAACATCATTATCCACCTCTATTTGCTGATTTATGCAAATATGTACCACATTTCGAAATGAATTTTATTACAAAAGGAAAAAACGGTGCATTTACGCCATATACCCAATTAGCATATGTTTTGCCGAGTAGCAATCTAGAATTGCTTCCAAAGAATATTTGTGAGTTTTTGAAGACGAATTATTCAGAACTGTATCCTGAGCACTATGGTTTCAAGTGGACTTTTTGTAGATATTTTTGGGAGTCGCATCCGATATTGCCTGAAATTTCCATTTCACTTTTAGAACAATGGGATATTCAGTTCCGAATGTGGGCAGGTAAATAATATTTTAGTAATATATAGTAAATGGATAAAGAAGAAAAAGTAAATATAATGGAAAGTAAAGCAAATCAATTGTATAAGTACATAATTGATTATAATAAAAAAGGCAATAGACCAATGGATAGAAAAAGAATAAATGACCAAATAGGGTATGGTTTTTTTAACACTGATAAAACTTACGGCATGTTTAAGGATACAATTTTAATAGCAGCCTTAAATTCTGGTTTAGAAGAAGAATCGTTAGAGTTGGCAAAACATGGTTCTAAAGCAAATATTAAACATATTAATGAAGAAGGTGATTACGCTTTATTAATAGCGTGCAAAAAAAAGTATAAAGCTGTTGTTTTTGAATTATTAAAACATAAAGGTAATCCATGCAGTCCAAACGAAGAAGGAGAAACGCCTTTAATGATGGCTGTTTCAGACGTCGATATGATAGATGTCGTAAAATCTCTTTTAAAAAACGATAAATGTGATGTGAATTATACAAATAAAGAAGGTAATAACGCCATTAAAAGAATATTGGAAGTTGGTAATTTTGAAGCTTTTAAAATTTTAATAGATATTCCTGATATAGAATTGGAGTCTTATTCCTATAAATCAAATAACGGAACTGTTGTAAAGGTTACTCTATTGGAATATTTATTGTTAGCTGTATTTAGTTTTGATTTTTCAGATAATTTTAAATACGCAAGAGCATTATTAGAGACGACAGGTACAGGGAGTCATCCTTTACATTTAAATACTAAAGCTAAAATAACAGCATTAATGTTTGCTATAGGTTATAGTGGAAATAATGTAGATGACTCAATTTATATTATAAATAAAATATTTCATTTTGCCGAATCGGATAAAAATACAAAATATGTGGATTTCAAAAATACTGATGGACTTGCTGCATTTGATTTGTTGTTTCGTAACGCTATAGAAGATGGAACAAAAATTGATATTCGCGTTATAAAATTATTTTTAGATTATTATTATAAAAATAACAAATTCAGTAAGGTGTTTTTAAGGAATATACCTATAATTTGTAACAATCATGAATTGTTCGAAGCTCTTAAAACGTTATACCCAGAATCTGAACGAGAAATATTAGATAACGCATGTAAAGATATTGTTGAAGCGCATGCCGTATTAACAAATCCTGTATTCAAAACGCCTAGTCCTGAGATTCAAGTGGCGAAAAGAGAAAAATACTCTGGAAAGAATTCTCCAAAGGAAACTGCTGAAGAAATTCCCATTGTTCATGCAGAAAGTCCTGTTTCACCATTTCCTATATGGGCACAAGTTGGAGATCCTTTAGAACCTGGCGTTCGTCAGACAAAACGTTATTCACCAACTCGTGGTGGAAAACGCAAAAATAAAAAAACAAGAAAACAGAAATAATGCCAAATCATATCATAAAAAATTGAACTTTTTTTATGATAAATTAAATTCGATAAGTCAAAAAATGCCTCGATCCAACATACTTCAAGAGACATCACAAGATGATGATGTACAGAATTACTCCAGCATGTTTTGCTATGAAAATCTCAAAGAAAAGGGTACCCATTACTTTTCTATGTTTATTGAGCTTTGTGGCATCTATATTGTTTGGATTGTATTGCATTATACTTGTTCACATCTTTACGTATCATGGTGCACACCTATGACTATAGTTGGATTTCTACTTTCTCCATTTATTGTTCCTGCACCTCATTGTCAAGCATTTCGATGGGTAATTGTAAACGGAAGCAATACAATTACGTTAATGTGGTGTGCTTTAGGATCCTGGTTAGCAAAGAAAATAGTTCTATAAAAAAAGATTATCAAATTCTTCTGTATATAATGTATTTTTTTGTATTAAATTCTCTACAACAATATCCATTTTACTACGATTTTCACTTAAAATTCGCTTGGCTTCATCATAAGCATTTCGTACTAATTCTAAGGATTCAGAATCCATAATTTCTTTTGTTCTCTCTGAATATTTGGCACCTCCTCCTAAACTACGACCCAAGAACGGATTTCTATCACTATCTACGTCTTCATTATAAAATGCCTCCAATAATTTGCCCATTCCATAATTTCCAATCATACGTTGTGCCATAGAATTTGCTTGTTTTAAATCCTGAACCGCACCAACCGAAACGTATTCTTCGCCATAATATAGAGTTTCTGCAGCTTTCCCACCCATAGCCACGATGAGACGTTTTTTTAATAGGTTTTTTGTATATAGACCACTTTCTGTTATGTTTTGATATTCGTTAAAAAGAGTATATCCGCCAGCACCATTGTATGTACTTTGAATAGTAACCTTTTTTAATTCAAAATACTCTTTAAACTCATTACACAACAAAGCATGACCTGTTTCGTGAATTGCCACTCTACGACGTGCTTCATCTCCACGAGTGTCTGTTTTGCGAATTAACCCTACGATTAATTTATCTAAAGAATTTAATAAATCTTGTTCGCAAATAACTGTTCTGCCTACTCTTGCTGCGTAAATTGCTGCTTCGTTTAATAGATTTTTTATTTGTGCTCCAGAAAACCCAGCAGTCAACTCTGCGATTAATTCTAAGTTTATGGAACTTTCCAATTGTTTATTTTTAGAGTGGACCTGCAATATGTCTTTTCTCGAATTTTTATCTGGTAACGCTACTGTAATTATTCTATCAAACCGTCCTGGTCTTAGTAATGCTGCGTCCAATACATCTTTACGATTTGTTGCGGCCATTATTAAAATGCCTTCATTATCTGAAAATCCGTCCATTTCTGCCAAAAGCTGGTTTAGTGTTTGTTCACGTTCATCGTTCGCCATATTTATTCCGGCACCACGTTGACGACCAACTGAATCAATTTCGTCTATAAATATAATACAAGGCTTATTTCCACGAGCTGTATTAAATAGATTACGAATTTTTGATGCACCTGCTCCTACAAATACTTCTACAAATTCGCTTGCACTTATAGATACGAAACTCGCTTCTGCTTCACTAGCGATAGCCTTGGCCAATAAGGTTTTGCCTGTTCCGGGTGGGCCTTCTAATAAAATCCCTCTTGGAACTTCTGCTCCTGCGTTTTTATAAACAGTTGCATTTTTTAAATAAGAAACCACTTCTGTGCATTCTTCGAATATCTCTGGGCTTCCTGCAAAACTAGTTAACGTAATATTTGACTTTTTCATTAGTTCCTTGTCCTTTTGTAGATCAATATTTAATGAACCTGGCATTCCTGGCATTCCACCACTAAATGGATTTCTTGCACTATTGTTTGATAAAAACAGAGAACGAACAAAGGATAAGAGAAGAGATATAAAAATAAAGGGAACAAAATAGTTATTTACACCGTTTAATATGTCAACCGCAATAACTTGTATTGGGTTCGGATCTTGTTGCTTTAGAAAAATAGGATCAACCTTATTTTTAATAGACATTTCTATTAAATTTGTGCTTACCGGTGGTATGATGTCGGTTAATGAAAAGTCAGAGTAAACATCATCAGTATTTTCAATATTTTCAGAAATAACCTTATCGTAATGAGGTGAGAAATATACTTTTGATATTTCTTGATGTTCTATTTTTTCCAATAATTCGGGATAAGGAGTTTTCTTTAAATAATATTGATTCCTCATAGCTGTGTTGATGTCTGAAGAATCTTTCATAGATAAAATTTGTTTTAATGAAAAAACAATTGGTAAATGAAAAATAACGAAACGTAACATATTCATCTTTAATATTTTAATGAAAAAAGGTTTTTATACCTATTTTCATTTTTATGATTTATTTTCTATTTAAATAGACATGACATTTTGAATATTCAGTCCCTCACTTCGACTCGATAATAGCATTATTGTTAGGGTCAAAAGTACCGATTCTGGAGTGGTTAGTGAAGTGGTAAACGTTGAGTTGGTCATCAACAAGGAACTGTTGTCCGTTAAGGTTAAGGACAGAGACTTGAGTATTATCGTCATGATTAAGATTGTCGTTGTTGGAGTTTAGCTTAGAAGGCTTTTGCTTAACAGACTTTTCCTTAATAGGCTTTTCCTTGGTTTCCTTAACAGACTTTTCCTTGGTTTCCTTAACAGACTTTTCCTTAGTCTCCTTAACAGGCTTTTCCTTGGTCTCCTTAAGAGGCTTTTCCTTGGTCTCATTAAGAGGCTTTTCCTTGGTCTCCTTAACAGGCTTTTCCTTAATAGGCTTAGGAGGACCGTTAGCGAGTTGAACCATCTCGTTAACAAATGCATCCTCAGAAGAAGCAACAGGCTTTTCCTTCTTGGCACGAGGCTTCTTCTCCTTAGGCTCCTTCTTAGGCTTAGCGGCAGCCTTAGCCTCAGCCTTGGCAGCCTTCAAAGCCTCCTTGTTGCGATCCTTGACAAGCTGTCGGATGTTCTTGTTGACATCCTTGGACTCATCGAAGAATGCCTGTACAAAAGCCTGTTGAGAGTCAACATCAGCAAATAGATTGAGCTTCTCGATGAAGAGAGCCTCATCGACAGCAGGTGCATCAGGATCCTCGTTGAGCTTCTGCATAAACCAATAACCAAAGTGAATGAACTTACCAAACTTGGCAGGAAGAGTAGGAGTACGAGGCTTCTTCTCCTTGACCTCAACCTTAGGAACAGATGCGGGAGTAGACATAGCGGACATTTTCAAAAGATAACTGGGATGGGATAGGGTATCAATTGTATCTTGGAAACTTTTTTGTTCAATTTTTTATGTCATTTTCTGTCGATCCTGGCAAAAACCCTCCCTTTTCAGTATTGGTTTTTGTTTAATTTTTTTGACGAAAATTCGAAAACTTTTATGATGATTCTTCGAGCGATAAGTACAATACTAGGATTCCGATATCCTACTCATTTCCCGACTACCATTTAGCTGCATATATGCAGCCATTTTAATAGAAACATAATTAATAATTTAATATATTAATAATTATGTGGTATTTTGTTCGATTTTCCTCTTCGAAAATTTTTGTATTAAAGTAATAGTAGAATTCATCCCAGGTTTTTTTTATAGAAATTTTTAAGACATTTTAATAGAAGTGTAAAATATTTTATTAACAATTGATGTTGTTTTTTTATTCGATTTGACCCTTCGAATATGATTTGTATTAAATTATTCGGTTACGTTTATTAATAAAAATGTTACTAGAAATTCGATATCCTACTGGTTTCCCGTCAACCATTAACACCATATATGCAGCCGGTTTTAATAGAAAATTTAAATTAAATAATTTTGAGATTACCCTTTCGAGATGACCCTTCGACTTGACCCTTTCGAGTTGACCCTTCGAGATGACCCTTTCGAGTTGACCCTTCGAGATGACCCTTTCGAGTTGACCCTTCGAGATGACCCTTTGATATACATATTCGGTTCTGAAACATTTTGACTAAAAAAATGCCGAAATAATGACTGCATATATGCAGCAAAAGAACCACTCGATATCCGATATCCTACTCGTTTCCCGACAACCATTATACGAGGGGTTTCGCACGTATTATACAGAGGGTATAATACGGGGGTATATTGGGCGAGGGGGCTCAACGGAACTCGGTCGTCGAGGACGAAGGGGGCTCGAGTTTTTTCGGTCGTCGAGTCTTCTTATCCCAACAGAAGAAGGTCGAGTTCCCACATCTTTAAGGAGGAGCAACTGTTTGCTCACAACGAAAGGTGACCAAAAACCCTTCTTCAACCAATCAACACATTAGGATTCTCAAAAGGAACAGTCTCCTTATCTACAACAGTTTCCTTAGCAATAACCTTGACAATTTTCTCACGTAGCCTTTCCGGGTTCTCATTCCCACAAACATTACGCAGTATCTTATCTCTCATAATATATTCGGGTGAATCCAAGACCACAACATCCGGGTTCTCTTGTTGCCATTCCGGTATCTTTCGCCAGTTTTTATCTTCAACGATTCGAATCACGTTCTTTAATTTCGAGTTTTCTTTATCATCTTTATTCCAAGCATCTTCCTCTTTTAAATAGATAACTTCGCGTTTTAAATCGGTACAATGGATAGGTCGTTTTGTAATATCCAATGTATTTAATTGTTTTAATACAATATCCGAAATACCTTTGACATAACCATTTGTTCCAACACTTTCAAGATCTTCCAACGAAATCCTTATATTATCTATAAACTCTTGTATAGTTATAGCGTCTTTGCAGGTATCATTAAGAAAGAATTGTAGATTAAATTGCTTTTGATTATTATTTTGAGTCATATTTCCATTATTTACGATCTTAGGTTCTTTGGAAAGTTCAATTACTTTCTCCACCAACTTGGTCTGATTTTTCTGACTTTCTATACTCTGTTTTTGTTGTTCTATCAATAAGTTTTGAATATCCTTATTTTGTTTTATAAGTTCCATAATTAAAGTAGGGTTTGTTATATCCATCGGAACAATAGTATTTTCTATAGGTTCTAAAGAACAGGTTTTTCTATGTTTCCATAACCCAACTCTAGAAAAGTATTTTTTACTGCATGTATCACAGACAAATTCAGATGGCATTTTTTTTGTTTCCAAAGTGTTAACATTTGTTAACTTCTTGTGTTTCGCAGTCAATAAATGTTTAGTATAGTTACTATTTTTACAGGTATTATAGTCACACTTTTCGCAACAATAATTAACGGCTACTTTCTGGCTACTTTTTGTTTCCATTTGTTAATAATATATGTTAACATAAAAAGTTTCTAAATAGATTTTACAAAACTATAAAAAAATTACGCAGCGACCATTTTCAATAACTTTTTCACATTTTACTGCATCTCAGTCACAAACACCATTTTTGCCCCCTTTTTCCAAAACTATTTTCAGAAAAGTAAAAATGGACAAAAATAAATGTCCTTTTTGAAAATCATCCCCGACTTTTTTATTTTATGTTAATAGAAATAGAATTAAAAAATCAGTTGATTTATGACATTTTTTTCTATTAAATATTATTTTAGATATTTACCGTAGAATTACTACAACGTTTTTTGATAAATGGTCGGCATGGACGAACCCCGATTTGCGGTCGGACACCAACCGAGAATCCGGGGTTTTTACATAGTTTTCAATAGAACTATGTAAAAATTAAAAATTATAAGGAATAAAATAATCGGCGTTTTACACCCTGAAGATTATAAACCGCCTTCGGCGGTTCAGTCTTCATGGTCAACGTTACCGATAAATGAATTAAAACGCACCCTACGGGTGCGGATTTAAATCTTCATCGGTGTAAATGTCTAAAAGTGTAAATGTTAATCAGTGTAAAAATGGATATAAAATAATAGTTTACTATTAATTTAATGAGTAAACTTCTAGTTTTATATGTATTTCATGAAATAAATGAAAGAGTTAGAAATTTTATAAGAACCTGTATTTTTTATGATGAGAATATTGATTTCGTTTTGATAATGAATAATAAAAATATAGATATTGAAGCTCCCTCGTATGTTAAAAAAATATTCAGAGATAATGTTGGTTATGATTTTGGTGGATGGAGTGAAGCATTATTAATAAATGAACTATATAAAAAATATGATAAATTTATATTTGTTAATTCATCTGTTATTGGACCTTTTCTGCAATCTAATTTTAAAGGGAATTGGACAGATATTTATATTCATGGACTACAAGAAAATGTGAAATTATTTGGTAGTACAATAAATACATGCTATGATCCATTAAATAAAGCACATGTCCAATCTTATATTTTTGCTATGGATAAAAAAACACTAGAATATTTAATAGAATGTAAAATTTTTAGCACCATGAATCATGACAATTCCTTTTATAATACAATATGGAATAAAGAAGTATTAATGTCTAAAAAAATTATTGAAAAAGGATGGAATATAGGATCATTATTACCATGTTATAAAAACGTTGATTTTACGTTTTCAAATAAAGACCATTGCTCTTATAATATAAATTTTTTAGATGATGTTATGTATAATAGATTTCGTGGTTCTTTATGGAATGAATATGATCTTGTTTTTATAAAAGGTAATAGAGATATTCAAGGAATTTTAGATGTACCTATAGATGTAACGTTAGATGAATTTTTAATTGAAATAACAAATAACAAACTAGGTGTTGAAATAGGAGGTCCTTCTAATAATGCGAATATTATTTATAAAAATGCGATTAATATAGATAATGTTATTTTTTCAAAAGATACTATTTGGGGTAGTCATACAAATGAATATAATTTTTACTATAATAAAAAGGGAAAAGTTATTATTAATGATGCTGTAGATATTTCACTAGTTCAAAATGAGAGTTATGATTTTTGTTTCGCTTCTCATTCATTAGAAAATATAGCAAATCCATTAAAAGCAATAAATGAATGGTTAAGAATAATAAAAAATAACGGTTACATAATTATTGTTGTTCCTGAAAAATCTGCTTGCTTTGATCATAAACGAAAATATTCAAAATTTTCAACATTATTATCGCAATTTAAAAATAATGTGGGTGAGGATGATTTATCTACGCTTCCTGAAATATTAATGAATCATGATTTAAGTATGGACCCTCCTGCAGGCGATTTAGGTGCATTTACAAAAAGAAGTTTAGATAATTTCAATAACAGATGTTTACATCATTATGTTTATAATGACGATTTATTAATGGAAATTTGTAATTATTTTAAATGTAAATATATATTTAAAAACACACAAGGACTTGATAGATGGTTTATAATGAAAAAGATATAAAGGTGAAATTTTGTGTTTTCGCAAAAGTATTTAATAAACACACAAAGATTGGGCTTCGGGAAAGTTAATATTCCCTGAACTTTATAAATAAGTATTATTTTACATAGTTTTCAATAGAATTATGTAAACTATAATATTTTTCAGAAGTTCGTTTTCCAAATTTCGCAAATTATATTTGAGAAACGAACATTTTCAAAAAACGCAAATTTTTACATAGTTTTCAATAAAACTATTTAGACCTTCAGTATAAATGGAAATTGGTTTACAACACGTTTTTTTTACATAGTTTTCCATAAAACTATGTAAAAAAAAATAAATAAATCCCATTCTTTATTCTATTCATATTTTTCACATAAATTTTTTGCATAGTTTTTAATAGAACTATTTATTTTTATGTTTCATATGATGCATAAATACGATAGTAGCAAGTAACATTTTTCTTATATATATTTATTATGCACTCTAATTTTATATCTTATCCTGTAATAAAACTTTTAGCACAAGAATCTAAGAAGGAACAAGAGAAAGAATCAATAGAAAGTAAATCATCAAAATATACAGAGTGGTTATCTATGTTTTATCATACATTTTTCTCAACAGGTATAGAAACAAATAAAGAAAAAGAGACATAAAGAAAACTCCATAATATACCATAAGCCCTTTTAGCTTAGTGGTAGAGCACCAGTCTTGTAAACTGGAGGTCGCGAGTTCAATTCTCGCAGAGGGCTTCTCTAATATTTATATTGTGTTTTTCGAAAACTTTTATGTAGCAGTTTTCGAAAAATTGACCAACAACTTCTATCAATAATGTATAACAAAAAACCAAAAATGGAACCAATAATCGAGTGTCCCCACTGTAAAGATCTAATTATCATAGAGAAACTTAACTGTGGAATATTTAGACACGGTCAATACAAGAACACAGGAAAACAGGTTGGACCACATTCGTCAAAAGAAAAATGCGAGGCACTAATAAAAAACAACGCAATATATGGATGTGGTAAACCTTTTCAAATAGTTATAGAAAATAATATTAAATTAGTAAAAAAATGCGGATATATTTAAAAATAAAAATATCTATAATTTTATGGAGATATCTTATGACCAAGTAAACCCGTTTCCTATCGCAACAGATAAATATTTATTCTTTGATATTTTTCATAAAAATAACGAACTCTATTTGATTTGTCCAGTATATACGTTTGATATGACAGAAATAGAGAATAGAATAAACTCGATCTTTATAAAAAGCGAGGATAGAGAATTGGAAATAAAATTAAAAATATATAAAATTGCATATGAACCAACGCTTATTCTTATTTATAATTTTAATTCCCAGGAGACTATAAATAAGATAACTGTAAAATACAATAACCTCACAAATATTTATAAACTATGTCATAGACAAACTACAAAAAATAATTATCTTGCAGTAACCACATTATTTAAAGAGGATTATAAATCAATAGACATTTTTTATGATTATTACGAAAAACATGGATATGATCATTATTTTATGTATTATAACGGAAAGTTAACAGATGAAATAAAAACGCTTTACAATAAACCAAATATAACATTAATAGAATGGGACTTTCCTTATTGGAATGAAGATGGATGGACAACATCAATTCAGCATCACGCCCAATTAGGACAAATGCATAACGCTATCTATAAATATGGGAAAAATGAATTCGAATATATGGCATTTCATGATTTGGATGAATATTTATATCTTCCGAATAAAATAAGAATAAAAGATTTTATTCACGAATCTAACCTTGTTTTTTATGGATTTTTAAATATATTTTCCAATACAGTAGACTCATCTGGGAATACCATTATTCCTAATAAAATGCCAAATCAAATATTAGTAGATAAAATTGCATGGCCATTTTGCAAATGTTCTAAGGTAATATACAAATTAGATAGAATAGCAACAATAGGTATTCATCATCCAAGAGAATTTACAGATTCAGAAGAAATCTCATATAACACAAGTAGTGTTATGCTTCATATGCAATCTTGGTCAGGTCGCACAAGGAAAGAAATAGTTTTTAACCCGATAACTATAGAATTAATAGACGAGTAGCAAACACCCACGTTCAAATAGCATTATCAATATTTCTTACAAAGACAACAAAGAAAACCATAATCAAAGTATTAAACCGACGCCGATAAATATTATAGAGCTTGATGCCATCCCAATTTTTCTTTCCCATAAACATTTGGTATTGCAAATAAAGAGTAACTAGAAACACAGCACTATAAAGAATATCAGCCTGTAGATGAAGGTGATATTGAAAGAGGTCTTTCACAACACCAGTATCTGTAATAAACTCTTCATTAATTCCACGAATTAAGGATGAACTAAAAGCTTGGGAAGTAATAATATTACGGATAGGCGTAAAGCCATTCGCAAGAATAAAACCAGATTTCAAGAGCATTTTGTAAATATATTTTTTTAAAATATAAAAAAATATACGAAGATTTCAATTTTCTAGCAGGGAACCGTAAAAGCTTCGCGGGTCGGTTCCCTGCTAGAAAATTGACCCAATCAAACCTTTTATTTTTATACATAACCATGAATAATACTATCGAAAATCAAGAAATGAAATCAAATAATCTATATGAAAAACTATCCTTATATCCAATCATAAAAGACCCTGAAAGATATCCTAAAAGAAAAACACCAAACGACACAATCACGCCTCACGATATGATAATTGCAAACCTAGCGAATCTAGTACCAAATTTAACTATAGGATATCAAATGAATATGGAAGCCAATCAACTCATCGATTGGGTAAATGCATCAAAAAGCTATGTAGAAAAAATAAATAAATCTTTCCAGGAAAAATGTGAAATAAAGCTTAAGAAAATCATCAGCATAGAAGAGCACAAAGAACGTGCAAAACAACTCGATATGAATAAACTTGACAAATTACCAGAAGATATTATTCGTTACATTCACGATTTCCTTTTACCAGAAACACGACTCGTATTATTGAGAGCCAGATATCCAAACCTGAACACAAATATTATGAAACTCAAACTACCACAACTAAAGAAATTCTCAGCAAATATACAGAAGAAATATTACGACCCGATGATGAGATATTCGGAAAAACACAATAGACTAAAATGTTTACCGGAAGGATTTTATCTGCGATTTAGTGTAACCAAAAAACAGAACTTTCTAGAAAATATCGAAAAGTTTATGGGAACATGTGAGAGAGCAGTTGCACATAGTGAAAGTGATTACCGATATTTTCAAAGAAAAACACTAAGAATATTAAGAGCAATTATTTATGTAGCAAAAAGAAAAAATGTGCTAGATAAACCTTATGCGCCAGAACTAGAACCACCGCCCACAGAAAAAAAGAAACGGGGAAAGAAACCCAAAGCTAAAAAACAAGATTAGTATTGCCTGAGCTATTGTAGCGACTAGATATATCCGTTAAAGGAATTAAAGCGGCATCCCCATTAATAATGGTTTTTTTTCCTGATTCAACAATAGAAGTACTAGTATTTTTAGAGACGAGTTGTAATTGAGGTATTTGTAAATCATTATCGAGAACCATTTTATTATTAAATATTTCTAGAATCTTAGAAACAATTGGACTACGTTCAATATCGGAATATTTCATTTCTACCATTTCAATAGAAGCTTCATTATGCTTCTTATAAGCTTTAATTTTATTCATAATATCCAATAACCCATTATCTGCACACCGATCCGATTGTTTTAAATCCCCCGTAATCACCATCTTCGATCCTTCGCCAATACGAGTAGTAAGCATGAGCATTTGACCAGGACTAGAATTTTGCATTTCATCCGCAATAATAAAGCAGCGTTTAAAAGTACGTCCGCGCATATAAGCCAACGGAGATATTTCTATAACACCTGAAGCCAACATAAAATCTATCTCATGTTGAGGAAAATATTCCAAAAAGATATCCATTAATGGCCGAGTCCAAGGATCCATTTTTTTCACCAACGTACCAGGTAAGAAACCAAGTTCTTCTTCTTCCACAGGAACAATAGGACGAGTAAGTACAATCTTTTGGAAAGTCCCCTTCTTCAACCCATCAATAGCAGTTACACACGCAAAAAGAGTTTTACCGCAACCAGCAGGACCTATACCGAAGACGATAGGAACAGAAGCATTATTAAGATAGGTAACGTATTGTTTTTGATTTTCGGATCTAGGTCTATAAATAGGAGCCATGTTCTTTTGTTTAGATTTACGATTCGTATCATAATCAATTCCTGTTTTTTTAAGTCGGATCTGAAAAGGTTGTACCAGACCAAGTCTTTGTTTATGAAACGCAGAAATTCTAGAGAAAAGAAACATAATTATATAACTAAATTTCATCTAGTTATATTAATAAGATACTATTTATATTTTTTGAACCATACATATAACTTTTCGATCTCCAGAATGTCTTTTATCTGATACACCTCCAATTTCAACTCTACTTTCAAATAACATTTTTGTCAATTCAGTATCGACTGAATAACCAGTTTTTTTTAAATAACCTAAAACAGATGGGATATCATCCGCAGTCATAAAGACATCTGTCATTTTCCAATTAAAACCACAAGAATTTTTAGGATACCTCAAGAGAACATGCACACATGAACCACCGAATGCCCGGCCAAAATTAGGGCTTGAAAAAACACCAGCTTCTTTAAATGGCGATAATTTTGGTAAATTTATGGTGGTTACCATATTAGCAATAGGACCATCTGGCATTTTATCGAATGTAATTATATTTTGATATGTTTGGTAATGTGGGTTTAATATAGGTTCTAAATAAAGGACAAATGTAGAACCAACATGAGCAAACGGACTAATCATTATTATATTATAAGCAAAGGTAAATAAAAAATATAAAATTAAAAATATATAATCATGTCATCCGGAAAACATATGATTTGTGATATTAAAAATATTAAAAATACGAAATTACTGAATTCACCAAAAGGTCTTACACATTTGTTAGACCAAATATGTTTACAACATAAATACACTATTTTAGAAAAAATACAACATATATTTGACCCCCAAGGGTTTACTACTATTTATTTACTATCAGAATCACATATATCTATTCACACATTCCCTGAAAACAATTATGCAGCGATAGATATTTATACATGTCGAAAGTATGACACAAATTTGGTATATCTAGAGATTTATGATTTTTTAATAAAAGAATTTCAAGCGGACCTAGAAATCCCAGTCATAATAGATAGGAAATTTTAACCCCTTAAGGGTCGGTTTAAAAAAGTGTATAAATATAGTGGATATTAGTGGAAGCATCAAAATTACAATAACAAATCGAATCATTATTATCATAAAGCATATGTTGGCTATCTTTTAGTCTAAAAATAAAATTTTCTTCAACATCATTATTATGGCGTAGGACTATTCTACCCCCCATAAACCGGTTATTATTACTATAACAAACACCACGATCATCATTAGAAACATTTGCATTTGTATCATATATATTTGAATTATTCATGGTATTATAGATAACATCATTAAATAAGGTAGGACCGGTTGCTTTAAAGATATTCCGTTCTTTATTTTCAATACGAGTTATCATTTCTTCGATTACTTTTAACATTAATTCATGTCTAGGTCGTATCATAAAACAAAACTGTTCCAAATTCACATCACCATTTATAAAAAAAACAAACTCATCATTTGGATGAATAAAGGTATTCAAGTCTAATTCAATAGAAGCATCAAGATCTAAATAAACTCCACCGAATAAATATAAAATAATATATCTAATAAAATCACCTTTTGCTGCGCCTAAAATTAACTGTTGAAAAGCATTTAATACTCGATCACCACAATAAGTTTTCATAATTTCTATGCCTTCATTATCGTTTATTAATCTATAATTATACTCAGGGTTTCTCTTTCGAATTTCCATAATATTATTATAAATAGCTGGATGAATTTTATTCGTAGAATAGGTTTGAAATATTATTTTTGGTATTTTTTGGGGAGATGGTTCAGAAATAGAGGATGGAATAAAAATAGGTAGTTCTACAAGTTCTACCATTATATAGAATAAAAAAGAAGAATAAATAAATTATTTTACGGATAAATAATTTATTTCTGAAGGGAAACTCGTATATTATAAAACCTGTTCTTATATGTCTTTTTATATTTCTTAATCATTTCTTCAACGTCCTTCTTTGTAATGTTTGACCCATCCTTTGCCTCTTGCAGTAGTTCTAAAAGCTCAACTTTATTCGACAATAAATAAAGATTAAAACTTTCTGCAGGAGATATAGTGCTCATCTTAGTATCATCATCTAAAATAAGCTTAGCATGATTATTAATTTGAAAATGGATATGTTTATCCATTCTCTCCAAAATATCAGAACATATAGTCTCATAAGATTTCCTAACTTTCTTTTCATGTGATGTATCATTATTGTTTGACTTATTACGATAATAATATCTTGTGCTTTTAAACATCTTATCTAGTATGTCCCCATTAAACCCAGTATTCGTTAGACGTTTTACTTCTTCATTAATAAGTGGTTCAACTTCTTCATCTTTAATCCAGGTTTGCCATTCTTCCTTAAACGTTTTACGATCATCAAATTGGTGAATCTTGGCAAATTCTGAAAGATGATCTATCATTTCATTCGAAAGTATAAATCTATGGGTTTTCAATAGGATTTTTTGGGCCGGACAATCCATGATAAATAAGTTAATTAATTTTATTATCAAAAAAAATTTGAAAACAAAGCAATCAATTTTTTAATCCACGATTATCGAGTTGAAATAATCCGATATCAATTGATAATGTTTATCCATCAAAATTTTATAAATTATGTCAAAAGATTTTTCATTTTTCGTAATTAAACATAAAGGGAAAGCAGAGAAACCCGATAATAAAGTTACATCTTGATAACAAGAAGGCAAATCACAAAGATCTGTTTTGGACAAATTCCAGAAAATAATATGCGGAGGTTCTATTTGAAATAGATTGCAGTAATTTTTTATATATTCATAATATGTATCCATATTACCATTCAACTGATTAGAAAACAACACCAATTTCATATTTTTAATAATAGAATTCGTTTCGGAAAGGGCTTCTACTAAGATATCAATACCTTTCTCAAAAGAAAATGCGATATTTTTTTGAGAACAAGTCAATTTATGTATGGCTTCTATGATAGACATAAATGTAACATGTTCTTCAATATTAATCCAAGTAGGTACATTACCTATGGCGAATATGCGTTTTCCAAATGAAGAACGTTGAGCTACCAATATGGATAATCCTAGACCTGTATAAAAGGATTCTGCATCATATTCTAACATTTTATAAGATATATCAATCATAGGAATAGTATTCATAAAATAAGAGGATTGAGATTTTGAAAAAAATTGCCATTTTTCATTCAATAAGTCACCTTCAATAGAATTATTATTCTTATGAGAAGGTTCGAGTTGAATTAATCGAAATGCTTCCTTAACAAAATAAGAGATAGGTAATTGTATTATGGATTTTTTTTCAAACGAAGAAAAATTACAGATAGGAGTACACTTTTCAATATATTTTTGAGAACATTTTTTCTTTTTATTCTCATTACAACGGTCATGACTAGTATCACTATCTAAAATAGATGATAAAAAAATACGGGGGTGTTTCATAACAGTATACTTAGAGACAGTATAAGGATCGATCTCATCCCATTTTCTAGAGGAGAATTTAATTTCTGCAGTATCTATATTTTTATTCATCTTAGAAATAATTTTACGGTATTGACGTTTCGATTTTAATAATGCGGACATATAATTAGGTTCATTTATATTTAACCATCCAATTTTCCAACGAGAAAAATGGTTTGACCAGTGAATAGCAAGCTTTTCAAACAACCATGAAAATTGTTTTTTTTCACGAGGAATCCATTTTGCAATATTAGAAACGTTATTTCTAGAAAAACTCCAAAAATCAGTATCCTTTTTTAATTTTTTATTTACAAATTCAATACAAATTTCTATGAAACTATCATCTTCTTGTTTTGTCGAATGCATTCGAATATATTGGCATAAATATTTAATATCACGTAAACAACCATAGGTTTCAGTTTGATAGAGTAAATAAACTGCTAGTGTGGGAAAAACCTGATGTAATTCATAGATCATCATATAATACAGATCGTGCTCTCCTTTACCTCGAAAGATATCTCTAGTATTTACAACTAACTTATAAATAAGTTCGATGTATTCCAAATAAAAAAATTCAGAATCCGGGATACCATGTTTACGTGAATAAATGAATTCCCTTTTTAATAATTTGAGAACATCTCGAAATTCAATAGCCATTTTTTCAATATGTAAAGGATCAGTTTTCCGTAGTAAATTAAAATATAAAAAAACAATTTGTTCTCGAAAATAAGAAGTATACTTCGTATTTGAAAAAGATGTTGTGAAAACTAAATCCATGTAATTAATAGTATAAGACATAAAGCGTTTATATATTTTATGTGTAGCAATTTCATGATACTTCTTTTTTTCGAGTACTGCGACCACTTTTATTTTTATTTTTATTTTTCATAGAGGTTTCAATAGATCCGGTTTGTATTCTAACTTTTTTCGTATTTGTTTTATTCGATATTTCAGGTATTACGGATTTTAATATAGATTTTAGTGTAGTACGATGATTAAGCAATTCAATCTCTTGAAATAAAAAATAAATAGAATTTATCTCATGAAAAATAAAAATAGAAGAGGGTATTTTAATATCATTTGTTATGGGAAGAGATTTAAAAAAAGGGGATACTTCTTGTTCCAGATTTTCTTTTTTAGAATAGGATTGTATATGCTCAGGATCTAAATCAACTAAATAAGATAGGATATCTAGAAATTTATATTTGGAAAATTGTGTTTTAATCTTCTTAGACTGAACAATTTGCAGTAATTGCTCTTTTGTTAAATAAGAATATTTTTTATCGTCAGATAAAGTAAGCGGGTATTTATCATTAATTATTTTTTCAATATATAGATTACGATTAATGTAAATAAAATATAGATTTATATGATCCATAGGTTCTCGTAGATATGCTTCTTGAATAGAAAAAAGGCGTTCTGTATCATTTATCCACGATGTATCTAAATCTTTATTACTATCCGTCTCATGATCTATATTTTCAATTTCATTTGGATAAACAAAATTAACATTACTATACAATTCATCAATCATAAGGTTAATATTTTCTGATTTTTTTTCCACGTCTTCCATTTATATTTTATCATATAACATTTTATACTTTCAAACACAAAAAAACATAAAGATAATAGATTAGTTATATTGTCTCGAAACAGCAAAAAAAGATGTTTTTACACATATGAAGTATCTTATACTAATACGTTAGAGTTATATTTAACTCACGGCACATAAAATAATATATTTGATGCATAGCAAAAGGATATATTGTTTTCAAGATAATTCATGTAATATACATCAACAACTTCATGTACTGCAAATTAAATTATAAATATGCCTTAGTAACGTTACTCGAGACAGAAATGTGTAATTAACACATTATTGGACATTTTTGGGGGGATAATATCTGATAGAACTTCAGATATTATCTAAAAAAATACAAAATAATTTTTATAAATATCATAACCAGCATCGGTTTGAGGTTTTTCTTCAATAATATTTTTAATAGTTTTTTTAATAATAGAACTACTATTCTCAATAGGGTATGAACCACCATTTCCGCCATTTTGCCATGTTATAAAACCATGTTGTGTCAATGGTAGTAAAAAATCACAATATTGTTTATTATGATGTTCTTCAACTTCAGTAAAACAATAATTCGAAATAAAAAATAAATTAGTATCTGTAATATTCTTACCATAAGTTTCAGCGGAATGAACCCGAATAGTAGAGTATAGATTAGAACTATGGATTTTAAGATAGTTTTGAATTAAATTACAAACAACGGGCAAATCAACAAGATGATAATTTTTAATAGTAATATTTTGCAAACGAGAAAAATATTGGATAGATAAACAAAGACCACCATAGCCACAACCAACCTCTACCATATTTTCACAGCCGGTTTCTTTAAAATGATTTAAAATAGTTAATGCATGGTAAACATACCTTAAAGTAGTAGGACTGCACTCAATAATATGAGTAAATTGAAAAAGAAACATATTCTTATTTGGACATCCATATTTATCATTCATATTTATAAATCCAATTAAATTTTCATAGGTTATATCTGGAAATTCGGTTTCGATTAAACTTAAATATTGAAGTCCCAAATCATAAGAAACATGTTCTAATATTCCGTTATAATGAGGATTCGACTTAAAATTATCAAACTCAATATTTACGGAGTTTGATTCAAGATACTGAACATAATTATTATACATGTTATGTTTGTAAATTAAATATAGTTTTCTATAAATGATTTTCATTACAATTTATTTATTAAATTTATAAATCTTTTTTCACAAACTTCCATAGATAGGTTTTCAAGAACAAACTCACGAGGCCGATAATTTTCCAAATTTATAAAGAATTTCTTACAAGTTTGCTCAAATTCAGTAATATCATAAAAATATTCACCACACCTTTCATCCCAATACGGAATAGTAGATGCAGGAATATCAGAATAATTTTGGCCACATTCTTGGTTCATAGATTTTACGTTCCAAACAAGAAGCGGAACATTACAAGATAATGCCTCTTCCAAAGCAAATCCTTGACTTTCATGAGCGTCAAGCCAAATACCATATTTAGAATTTTGTAAATATTCGATATATTCATGTTCATGATATCTCTGGTGATAACCAAAGATTCGATAGTGAATATTATTTTGTTGAAGTGTTTTTTCTATAAATTCTAGTTCTGCAGGTTGTCTTGATTTATAATAAATAAAAACAGAATTTCTTTGTTGAATGGGTTGTGTTTCACAAAATTTATCAGTATCAACACCAAATGGAATATCAACAAGATTAAGATTATCACATATATCATAAGATTGCCATATTTTTTTATTCCAATTAGATAAAACAAGGTAACTAGTTTTTGAAGATTTTATTGATAATAACTTTTCGCTTGGAAAAACACTAAAATGTGGGCCAAAAATAAAACGCACACCAGGATATTTCGAAACATCAATAGGATCAGTAGGACTATATACACAATCAAATTGAGTTAAATCATAATTTTCTAACTCAGACATAGAATGTATAATTTCAAGCGAAATGCTTTTATAGCTAATAAGAGAATGCATGTTTTTAGCATGCATCCATGTATTGACAAAAAGGATTTTCATATGTAAATAATTTAATTATAGATTTAAGTTATTTAAAACATATATATGATTATTTGTATATGCAAAACAAAATAGCAATTATAGATAATAAAAATCAGGATATAGGATTAAAAATACTTTTTCCAGAAGCAGATTATTTTATATTAGAAGAAGAATTTGATAGAACAAAGCTTTGTAACAAATATAATATAAATCCGATAGTACATAATAAAGATATGAATATATTTGAATCTGTAACTAGTAAAAAATACGATACACTTTTTATTATAATATCGATATACTGTACTTTGAAAGAATATGATAATAAATCAAAATCTTATTGTAAAAACACATATAACAAATTAATAGAAATTATAGAGTTTATTAACAATAATAGTTTTGAAAATATATGTTTTTTTGATAATAATGATTATGATTATGATCCAAATATAGGATTCGAAAGTGAATTTATAAAGAAAAAAAATATAAAATTCTTTAAGAGGTATTATAACAAGGAAAAAATATATGGATCAAATGTGAATTCATTTCCATATATAACATTTGGACATGAATGTAATTTGGATATATTAAATAATTTTGAAAAAAATATAGATAGTTCAAATAATAAAATGTCTCGAATATTTTTTTCAGGATCACCAGTAGTTCATATAGATGAAACCTATGGAATAATTCGTAATAGAAAAGAAATGTTATTGAAAATTATGGGAAAAATTAATTTATATACTCCAGGTTATTTACCAAATGATGCGTTTATTGCAGAAATGAAAAAATCTAAATATTCTCTGGATTTATTAGGTGTTGGTGATCCAAATACACGCACATATGAAATATTATCATGTGGTTCATTAAGATTAGGACAACGCTCAAATTTAAAATGGACATTTGATGCTAATCTATGCGAGGAAACTATATTTGATGATGAAAACGATTTATTAGAAAAAATAATTAGGTTAGAGAATGAAGAAGGATTATATGAAAAATGTATGGCAAACCAAAATGAGATAGTTAGTAAATATATGAATAACGTAGTATTACGTAATTATATAATGGATAAGTTATAATAATAAACAATTATAACAATATAAAAAATTATTAAGAATAAATATATATTTATGGAGTCAAATATAACAGCTATTATAAATATTTTCCGAAGAACATATTCATTAGAAGAACAAATTAGATCTATTAGAGAACAAACTGTTCCACCCAAATCAATTATGATCTGGAATAATGGAAATAGAGAAGTAGATTTAACAAAGTATAAAAATGACCCATTTTTTAAAGTATTTGATTGCAATTATAACTCAGGTGTATGGTCTAGATTTTTAATTAGTCAATTAGCAGATACAGAATACGTATGTATTTTTGATGATGATACAATTCCAGGAAATAATTGGTTCAAAAATTGTTTAGAATGTATGAATAATAAAGAAGCATTATATGGCACAATAGGAGTTGTCTTCAAGGATTCAGATACAACATATGATTTTCATATTAGACATGGCTGGGATAATCCAAATATTAAACCTAAGCCTGTAGATATTGTAGGACATTCCTGGTTTTTCAAAAAGGATTGGATATGTTATTTTACAAGAGAGCCTCCAAAAGTAAATGAGCAGTTTAGTGTTGGAGAAGATATGCATTTTTCACATATGCTTCAAAAATATGGAAATATACCTACCTATGTACCACCACATCCCAATACTAATCTATCTCTTTTTGGATCAATTCCTAGAATAGCATTCGAATATGGAAACGATGGAAATTCCGGTTCTAATATAGTTTGTAATTTTCATATTGCATATTCGGAATGTATATCGAATGGATTTAAAACACTAATTAAAAGACAAAATATAACTAGTTCACATGATTTTGATTATTTCATAGAATTAATAAGAAAAAACATAAATTTTTCAATAATACGTCCAGCAGATGGAGAATACCATGTTTTAAAAAACAATACATTAACAAATATTGATAATTGGACATTTCGAGAAAACGGAAAATTAAGTAAAGATTTACATAATTCTATATCATTAGCCTCAAAAAAGAATTGTTATGTAGGTATTCCATGTGGTTGCTGCAATAGAGATATGGCAAATTGGTACATATCAACATATGAATTAAATCCAAATTATACAACGTTTGCCAACGTTTTCGTAAATAAAAATTGGAAAAAATGGACTACATTTTTATTAAAAGAGAAACCATCATTTATTTATGTAGGACCAAATAATTTACCTAGTGAGTTTTTAGTAAAACAATTTATCCAAATCCCATTATTATTAGTTAATGACTGGGATTCAGTTGGAGAAGAATTTTTATCAAACATATTAATTGAGATTAAGAAACATAAAAATAAGATATTTTTATTCTCAGCCGGTCCTATTTCAAAAATAGTAATTAGTAATGCATGGGATCAACATCCACATAATATTTATATTGATATAGGTTCTAGTTTGGATCTTTTTACAAAAGGACAAACCAATAGAGAATATGCAATTGAAAATTCAGGTTTATCAAAATTAGAATGCAAATTTGATTCTGATTTAATAAATATTTAAAACCTTGAAGAATTAAAATGAAACTTTTTCCCATTTTTTTCTTAAGGGTCGTCAAACATAACCAGTTAAAATAGGACCACAAAGTGTCCAAATTTAAATGTTCACAGGTTTAAACAACCCACTTTTTTACAATATATGTTTTAGTATTTTGCGTTTATTGATTATAATTTAATTAATTATAATCAATAAATGAAATTGGCACAAAAAATAGAAGATATTTTTTTTCGAATATCTATGTTTATAAGTTTAATTAATATATAGTTAATGTTTCTATTATTTTTTTATAAGATATCCCATCTCCAAATGGACAATCAGCATTAACAATATAATCACTATTTATTTTATTAAATAATTCGGGCAAATCATTCGGTAATTTACATAAAACACCATGGTTTTCTAAAATTTCAGGGCGCTCTGTATCCTCACGACAAATAATAATTTTTTTGTTTAAAAAACTAGCCTCTTCTTGAATACCACCACTATCTGATATAATAAATTTGCATTTTTTCATTAAATCCATAGTATCTTGATGCGACATAGGTTCAATTACACGAATATGTTTTAAAATATCTCTATGAATTTGTACACCTGGATTAGGATGTATAGGTAATATAAATTCAATAGTAGGATTCTCAATAGCTAATTTATCAAGAATAGTAAACCAATCTTTCATTATAGATAAATTATTACGACGATGTAATGTTACTAATATTTTATTCGTATATTCACAACCAGATTTATTAATATTATCTAGACCAGTATTACCAACAACATAAATGGTTGCCTCATCTATATTCTCAGATAATAAGTTTTTTTTATTACTTTTTGTAGGACATAAGTGTATGTCAGCAATACGACTTATCAATTGACGGTTTAACTCCTCAGGAAAAGGGTCTTGAATATTATGTGTACGTAAACCAGCTTCCAAATGAATAACTTTTTTATTCATATGGTAGGCAGATAAAGCAATTGCAAAAGCAGTTGTAGTATCACCTTGTACTAAAACCGAATCAATATTCTCAAATATATGGGTATGCTTTAATATATGAATAACTATATCATTTAATCTATTAGCAGAATAGGAATCTTTAAATTCAAGATGATAATCTACCGAAATGTTTTTCAATAAATCATTATGTTGACCTGTAAAACATGTCTTAATATTATTTAAATTTTCTATTAAGGATTTAACCTTTATATATTCAGGACGAGTTCCAAAACAAATAAGAATCATTTATAATAAATCATTATTTATTTTTTAATATTTTTCCGCTTTACTTAATAAATCCTTTTTATCGAGTTTATTACAATTTAAATCATAAATATTATCATGATTCGTCGCTAAGGCTGCTACACGTCCATAATTTGAATAAGTAGAAATATACAAAGAAGCTGTATACTGAGATAAAACAAGATTATCAACAAAAATTTTGGAAATATCATCTTTTATAAGATTTCGATCCATATGTTGCACAATATCGTCATAATATATCATATTATCAGGATTCCATAATTCTAAAGCTATTTTATGAATATTATCATAATCACTAGTAATAAATACATTATGATCTTCAGAAATATGATTTTTAATTCCAGTCAAAATATCAATTATCATAGAATCGTCATATAGGTTATAATCTTCATTCTGAAATGTATTAATCATACGTTGATCACCAAATCGAATTTGTATACCTATAATATTTTTCTTATTAAAAACCAAATTATTTATTTTTTCAATTAAGAAAGGAGTAGGTTTTAAGGTATCTGTATACAATTGTCTATACTCATGAAATATATCATCGTAATATTTTTCATTCAAGAACAATTTATTCTTATAAATGTATTGAGCTAATTCTGTATTCAAGTACATAATATTAATATCATCAGTAAATAATTCAGTTTCAGTCATTAAATAATCTTTTAAACCCGTTTGATTATCTATATAAGAATAAATTTTACATCTTTCCTTCTCTGAAAAGTGCAAAGTGAGAATTCCTCCTCGACGTACATTCGTTGCCATTTTAGTGGAAATTTGAATTTGTGATCGTTCAATAGAATTATATCGAAATTGTTGTAAATCTAAATCATATTCGCCATAATCAAAATAACTTTTAATATCTTCTTTATTCCATAAAATATAAAAAGGTTTATTCAATAATTTTGCAATAAGTTTACATGATATTAAGCCAACAATTCTATCACCAAACCCTCCCAATAATCTTGAATTATCAAATGTAATAATAAACATAAATATGTTTTATATTATTAAATATAAATTTGCACGAATATAAAAAATTGATCTATGAAGTAAATAAAGTTTTGAATAAGATAAACAATAAACCCCAAAATGTCTTCGATTTGTATACCCCGAATTGAATCATCTATCTCAAAGGAATATATTTATAAAACATTAACGGATCTTCAAATAGGTTATATTCATAAAATAACAGAGATACCACTTCGAAATGATCCAACTCATAAACGTATTATAATAAGTATAAATTGGAATAAAAATCCAAAGTCTGAAAATATACAAAAAATATTAGCAAACAGTGGATGTTTAAAATTAGTTTATGATATGCCATGGTATTGGAAAATTGTAACTACTCATCCACAAATATGAATTGAAAATATTTATCAATAATAGGATTCATTCCTTTTGTATACGATTTATGTATAGGACGTTTAAAAAAACAAAAAGATGACAAACAAAACCATTCATTTTTTTTTATTTCAGCATAATTAATTTCCTTCGTAAAAATCGAATCAATTTGCGAATATGCATTTTGGAAATCGAATATCTCGTCTTTTAATTTATTTTTAATTTCATACAGGAATTGTAAACGATTTCGTAATTTCATATTTTCTACAGTATCTTTACTAGGTAATCCTAATTTGTACAAAATATAACGTATTTCATTTTTAATATCTCTGAACTTCAAAATAAGATTTTTTTTGTAGATCTCAACTTTTTTTATAAATGAAAAAATATTAATATGACAGATAATAGGAAATAATAACTTTATTTCTTCAGGTAATAATATATTTGTCGATTCCTTTATCTCAGTCATTTTTTTTTCTATTTCCTTTATTTTATTAAGAACCAAAGATGTTTTTTCCTTATTATTCTCAATAAATAATAGTTTACTATTTGTCATTTCTAACGTAGTTTCTATTTTATCATATTGTTTCGCATTTTGCAAATAATTTTCAATCGATGATTCTAATTTTAAGTAATTAATAAAGGATATACAAAGCATTATAATAGCATTTAATGCGGATATAAGACCTCCATTCCATTGGGTACATTCTATAAAAGGAGCTAACATAGTTATTACTGAACTAATTAATAATGTAGGAAACATAAGACAATTTAATTTACGTTGTGTAATATGATTGGATTGAATATACAAATTTTTTTGTGCTTTTACATACGTAGTTAATATATCAATTTCACTAGAAAATTTATTATCGTTATTTAAATCATAATATTTATAAATGATTTGTAGAGTATCCGCATAAGATAATTTTTTATAACCTGTATTTGAAAACATGAATTTATTTTCATTATCAGTATCATAATCTATATCATTATTATCAGATTCATTACCACTACCACTACCACTACCACTAGCACTACCATTATTCGATATCGTAACAGGACTATTACTACGAATATAAAAATTTTGGTAAGATTTACTATTTATAGTTTCATGACTCAACAACTCCCGAATTTTATCCAAATCTTGTTGTATTTTTGTATTAAAATGATTTTCTGTATAGTCAATAAGGTTTATTTCTTCTTGAATATTATCAATACTTATTGAATTTTCAATTTGCAAATTAATATGGTCTGAATGAATTGGCGTAGAAGTATTTGATGAACTTAAACAAATATCATCATCCGAAATCATGAAATAATATATATAGAATAATATATAAAAATGCGTAAAGAATACTTAATAGAAAGTATATTCGATAAAGTTTTAGAAGATAGGGAGAAACATATACTTAATAAAAAAGTAGAAGAAATTTTAAATACTGGACTAGAGTTATCTAGTAAAACATTCGATGAAGAAGAATTAAATAATGATGTAGATCCTGAAGAAATATCTTTGAATGATGAGGAAAAGGAGGATGAGGAACCAAAGAAGGAAGAAGAAACAACTTTCTTAGAGGAAGAAAAAAAACAGGAGTCAGTAGAAGAGAAACTACCAGAAAAAATTACGCAGGAAACACGCAGTATCTATAAGCGTTTATTTTCCTGTTTCAAATAAATTATTGTTTATAATAGTAAATTATCTATTATAAATAACATCAAAAAAATTGAAGTTTTAAAAATGATAGAAAAATAATATGTAATAAAATAATAACATGACGATTTCAGAAAGAGGCCTACAAAAAAAAATAATAAAAACCTATGAAATAGGCCTTCGTAATTATTTATTAACTGCTAGATTTAATGAGACTACATGGTCAGAAAATATAAAGTATAGAGAAGAGAATCCTATTGTAACATGTATTTATGGTTCACCCGTACCACTTTCTAAACACATACCAAGTGATTCGGTTATCTTTATGTTAGAAATGAATAATGATATAAATAAAATAATGGGAATTGGAATGATACGTAATCATCCTATTACAAGTAAATATTTTATTTATGAAAACGGCGATTATAATAGATATGTATATACTGGTAAACATAGGATCGATAGAAAACATATGTCAGAAGAGGAAGAAAAGGTAATGCAAATATTTGACATTTTATGTTTTAAGAGTAAAAGGCATATGAAACGGCTTCATGGACTGAAATCATTTCCAGCAGATATGCTTTATAATTGTAAAGAAAAATTAGATTTAGTGAAGTTTATAGCAAACATGTTTAAAATACGTTTAACCAGTAAAAATATATAAAAATTCTATCTGCCTCTATTATAAACATATGAATAGAAATAAAAGATCTGAAGATGAAATGTATAATGTTTCCACGTATACAGATGAAGAATTATACGACATATTAGATTTATCAAATCCTACAGATAGAGAACTAGAAGCAAAAATTATATTTCTATATCGAAAATACAAAAATATGCAGAATAAATCAGGGGATGAATTAGCAACTTTTTTTTATGATATACATAGACATTTTTTTGAAAATGATGAGGAAGAAGAAATTGAACCTGTGAAAGAGGGAATGACATCCTTAACCGATGCAGAAAAATCATTAGATATAAAAAAAACAAATTCAGATACACCAACTATTGATACAACAAATATAGTATCGGATAATAATATCAAAATTGATAAAAGTCTTGGTAACAGAATTTATTTTAGTAGCGATGCAGGAAATACATTCGTTTCTTCTGATAACAAAAGCAATATTACATATACAAAATCATTAGATTATACAGCGGATAATAATAATCCGTTATTAAAAGAGACCATAACAAAAGTAATTAGTATAGATAGTCAGTATAGATCAGATAAAACAACAATTCCTACAGAGTTCACGTTTGATTTATCAGAACCATTAAAAGACGTAGTTTCATTAAGTTTATATTCAGTTCAAATACCATATACTTGGTATACAATAGCAAAAAGTTATGGAAGTAATTTTTTTTATATTAAAGGTAATTCACCAGGTATTAATAATGGAAATCATGACATACAAGTATCTATAAGTCCTGGTAATTATAGTCCATCAGAACTAATAACCGCTATTAATAATTCTATTATTTCTAATTATTCAATCTATAGAGATGCTAGTTTTGCAGAAACAAAAATATCTTATAATGCAAACACATCGTTATCTACGATACAAGTAGGAATTACAAATCAATACAACGAAAATAGTTATAATTTGACATTCCCTTATTGGACAACACCAAATATATATGATTCAAGAGGAAATTTAGATGACGTTCAAAGATCACAAGGAATATATGCTAGTATACCTTCATTTTTAGGATTAAATCAATCCTCTTATGCATTAAATACGTTAAATTCTGGATTATTCACATCAAATGATATTTTATCAAATGATAACTCCATCTTTAAAATAGATCCATTAAGTACTACAATAACGATTATTAAATATACAAGTAGTATTGATTCAACGAATAAAATAGAATCTTATAGCCAAGTAAATAGTAATGTAGATAAAAGAATAACTCTACAATTATCTTTATTAACAGATGGTACAAAATATAGTAGAAATGAAATTGTAACTGAAATAAATAAGCAAATACACAATAATGCTTTTTTATCAAATGAATCATCAATTTCATTAGTAAGTATTACCAATAATAACGATTTTAGGTATGGTAATTCTTATTATCAATTAAAAATAAAACCAGAGAGAAAAACAACCAATAATATTACAAATTCAAAAATATGTCTTCAATTTCCTGACGAAACAAATATATCTGGTACAAATACAAGAGTTTGGACAGGTAATTCATCTTGTTTTCGTTTTTCTACGTTATCAAATGAATTACAAAAAATAGCAGGGGAAACACCTATTGTAAAACAAACGAATTTATATACTATATTACAGGGACCATATATTATCTTAAAATGTGTTAACCCTAATTTTATATCAACCAATAATGACATACAGTTTTCTTTACAAACAAATCAAGACAATAATTCAAACATCTATACAGTTTCACAATTAATAAATTCTATAAATTCTGGAATAATTAATGTAGCAAATAATTACCCTTTTTTAAATGGCTTACCGAATTTATCGTATACATATAATAACACAAGCACAAAACCACCAAATTATAGTATGGCTTTTTTAGATACGAATTACAAATTTTCATTAGCCTTAGATATAGAAAAAATATTTACAAATATAAATTATAGTATAGATTTTACAAACTGTATATTTAATTCATTATTTAATCTCGGTAATGACCAAAATAGCACTCCATTAAATAACATATCAAATAGTCCTTTAACAAATAATATAGGTTATGTAGCGGCATTTGATGAAAAAACAATTTATAATGGAGTAGTTTTATTAAAAATAAAACCAAACCGGTCCAATATGGATTTATGTGGAAATATACTAGATACGATAGGCGAAATTAAATATACAAACCCTACTGCGACGTTCTACAACTATGAATCATTATCATCTGAATTAACATCGTATTTAATAAATTATAGATACAACGGAGATCAGATATTTTTTACAGGTACATCATTTAATGTAACTATAATTGATAACTTAAATGTGAAAATAACATTAAACCTAGTAATATCAAGAACAATAGTTTCAAAGGATTATAACATACAATTTATAGATACGAATAATTCAAACAAAACAAATAAAGAAACGGTAGTTAATTTTTGGGAAGATCCATTAAACATAAATCGATCTTTATTTATAGATAATGCATTTAATTTAAATACAGTTAATGATTTATATCTTTCAACATATAGTGGTAGTACAACACTAACAGTTAAAGCTAGTTTACCTATTCAAAATGTAACTATAAATTTTTTATCTATACCAAACACTTTTAAATTTACAGCATATGAAGACGGTGTATCTACAACATTAGGAACAAATGATATATCAATTAGTATACCAATAAAAGACGTGGGTGGTAATATAATAAATTATACAAGAGATTTATTAATAACAACAATCAATAATTTACTAGCTTTGGATCCATTAGCAAAAGGTACATATTTTAAATTAAGTACGCCAGATACATTTAATAATTATTATATAGAAATATTTACTAATATCAATAAATTATATCAGGCAAAAGATTATAAAATAGTGTTTTATGATACAGTAAGTTATGTTAAGTGTTTTGTTGGTGCGAAAGGTGTTCAAAACACAACATGGGATTCTACACTAGGATGGATATTAGGATTTAGAAAATCAACCTATTATATTTTAAATACACCTGATAATGTGAATATTTTATCCCCCGATACAAATAACAATATAACTATTATAAGTGATACAGCAGTTAGTACAAACTTATTTAATTATTTTTTAATATGTTTAGATGATTATAATTTAAATCACTTAAATGATGGACTGGTTACTATAACTGGTCAGGATACTAGTGTCGCATTACCATCATACGCGGATCGTTCAAATTTCCAATGTGATCCAATAACTGGCCGGCGCGTATATAATACGACATCATCATCATCAAGCGATAAAAATTCTCAATTAACACAAAATCAACTATATTCGTTAACTCAAAAAGCAAATGCAAAAAATTCAACTACATCTAATATATTAGGCGGGGAAAGTGTAAATAGTTATGGAAGAGGACCTTTTTCAGAAGATGTTTTTGCGATGATACCTATGAAATTAGCAGGATTACAAAATGGTTCTTATTTCGTAGAATATGGTGGAACCTTACAAAATAATAATCGTTATTATTTTGGTCCGGTAAATATTCATCGTATGACTGTTAAATTAATAAGTGATAAAGGGAATATTGTAGATCTAAATGGAACGAATTGGTCATTTAGTTTCCTTTGTCAGCAACTCTATAAAAAAGATAAAAATATTAAAAAATAGGAAAAACTTTTATCCTAGTAATATATATGTCTCAAAGTGATTATATTAAATATAAGAAAGTAACAACAGTATTAATTGTGGATATGAGTAATAACCTTCCACCTGTTCTTAATTCTCAAGATTATTCAAATTATAAAGAATATGTTTTAGAGAATACAGTAGCAAATAATAAAATAGTATATCGTCGTGTAGTTCCATCTACAGTACAAATTGTATCTGATATGGAAAAGAATAAAGCGCAAGTCCAAAATATAGGAACATCATTATCGAATTGCCCAAGTTTTTTACTATGTAATAATACAAATAAACGTATAAATCGCAAAAAATTACCAAATGTTTATTTTACACCAATCCCACAACCATTAAATTGGTTTCAACGAAAAAATGCGGTGAATCAAAAGACTGCTTGTAAATGTATATTAGATAGTTCGAAGACAAATACGAATATATGCAGCTGCAAACTAGGTGTATAAATTTTTATTATTTTTTTAATAATAAAAATCATTAAATTATTATTGATAACCAGTTACTGTACTTAAAGTACATACAGGTACTGTGCTGCTCGCAGTCATTACAAATGCAAAAGTTTGAACAACACGATTTGCAGAAGATATATAAATAGAAGAAGAGCCTCCAGCAAAAAGAGGGGCGGCTGCGGTGCCAACCGTCGATGAAGTACTAAAAGATACATTAGTCGCATAATATTTATTTGAAGTTGTATCAATAACTATGGAAGTCATTAAAGTTCGATTAGTTACGATTGGTAAGTTCGTAAAATGAGCAGTAAAATTAGCAGTAGGAGCCGTAAAATAGAAAATAGAACCTGTAGTATAATCAAAAGTATAAACACTATTAGCTGTCACAGTTGCTATGGTAGTAGATACTTTTTCAGATATTTTATCTATGTAAGCATTACCAGTTATTGCTGGACTAACAGTCGATGCTAATGCAGTTCCAAGTACAGAAATTGTACCTAGTGAATTAATACCACCACTTCCAACGCTAAGTGAATAAGTGCTACTAATACTAGTTCCAATTCCAGCATTCCCAGCTACATAAATATTACCACCGATTCCCGCACCACCAGCTACATGAAATGCACCATTAAGTACGCTAGTAGTAGTAGTAGAGTTTGTAGCTAGATTTGAATATACAAATAAGCGTGCGCCCATAGAAACGTCTCCTTGAAAAGTAGATTGTAATAGTGTATAAAGATTTCCACTCATAGAGACGTCGCCTCTTACAAACAAACGAGCATTCAAAGAAACATCACCACCAACAAATAATCTGGTATTTATAGAAACATCTCCTTGTAAAATGGTACGTCCAAGTGTATACATATTTCCATTCATGGAAACATCGCTACCTACGAATAAGCGAGCATTCATGGAAACATCACCACCAACAAATAATCTGGTGTTCATAGAAACATCACCTTGATAAATAGTACGACCAAGTGTATACATATTTCCATTCATAGAAACATCACCAGCTACGAATAAACGAGCATTCATGGAAATATCACCAGCTACAAATAAACGGGCATTCATAGAAACATCTCCGCCGACAAACAAGCGAGTATTGATGGAGACATCACCTTGATGAATACTACGTCCAAGTGTATACATGTTCCCGTTCATAGAAACATCACCAGCTATGAATAAACGGGCATTCATAGAAACATCACCAGCTACAAATAAACGGGCATTCATAGAAACATCTCCGCCGACAAACAGGCGTGTGTTGATGGAGACATCGCCCTGATAAATACTACGTCCAAGTGTATACATGTTTCCATTCATGGAAACATCACCAGCTACGAATAAGCGAGCATTCATGGAAACATCACCACCAACAAACAAGCGTGTGTTGATGGAAACATCACCCTGTAAAACACTTCGTCCAAGTGTATACATATTTCCATTCATAGAAACATCACCAGCTACGAATAAACGAGCATTAATGGAAACATCACCAGCTACGAATAAGCGAGCATTCATGGAAACATCACCGCCAACAAATAAGCGTGTGTTGATGGAAACATCACCCTGTAAAATACTACGACCGAGTGTATACATATTTCCGTTCAAAGAAACATCACCAGCTACAAATAAACGAGCATTCATGGAAACATCTCCTCCAACAAACAAGCGTGTGTTGATGGAAACATCACCCTGTAAAATGCTACGACCGAGTGTATACATATTTCCGTTCAAAGAAATATCACTAGCTAAAAACAAACGAGCATTCAAAGAGACATCACCACCGACAAATAAACGAGTATTGATAGAAACATCGCCTTGTAAAATTGTTCGTCCAAGTGTATACATATTTCCGTTCATAGAAACATCACTACCAATAAATATACGTGCATTCAAGGAAGCATCATAATTAACATTCAAACGACCATTTAATGATAAATCCTCTGCGATTATTAATGTATAATTTGTGGTACTAACATTAGTATACATGATACTTGATTGGGTATATTCCTGAACACTTAATCTACCATAAATAAGAAGATCATTTCCGACAAATAAGCGAGCATTCATAGAAACATCGCCTTGTAAAATTGTTTTTCCAAGTACATACATATTACCATTCATGGAAACATCTGCTCCGACAAATAAACGAGCATTGGTCGAAACATCACCACCAACAAATAATCTGGTGTTCATAGAAACATCTCCTTGTAAAACACTACGTCCAAGAGTATACATGTTTCCGTTTAAAGAAACATCACCAGCTACGAACAAACGAGCATTCATGGAAACATCACCACTAACAAACAAACGAGTATTAATAGAGACATCACCTTGTAAGATGGTACGACCGATTGTATACATGTTTCCACTCATAGAAACATCACCTGCTAAAAACAAACGAGAATTCAAAGAAACATCGCCACCGACAAACAAGCGAGTATTGATGGAAACATCTCCTTGTAAAATACTGCGTCCAAGTATATACATATTTCCATTCATAGAGACATCACTAGATACAAACAAACGAGCATAGGTCGAAACATCACCGCCAACAAATAAGCGTGTGTTGATGGAAACATCGCCCTGTAAAATACTACGTCCAAGTGTATACATGTTTCCATTGATAGAAACATCACCTGCTACAAATAAGCGAGCATTCATGGAAACATCACCACCAACAAATAGACGAGTATTGACGGAAACATCACCTTGATAAATACTACGTCCAAGTGTATACATGTTCCCATTCATGGAAACATCACCAGCTACGAACAAACGAGCATTCATAGAAACATCACCACCAACAAATAGACGAGTATTGATGGAAACATCACCTTGATGAATAGTACGTCCAAGTGTATACATGTTCCCGTTCATAGAAACATCACCAGCTACAAACAAACGAGCATTCATGGAAACATCACCAGCAACGAACAACCGAGCATTCATGGAAACATCACCACCAACAAATAGACGAGTATTGATGGAAACATCACCTTGATGAATAGTACGTCCAAGTGTATACATGTTTCCATTCATGGAAACATCACCAGCTACGAATAAACGGGCATTCATAGAAACATCACCTGCAACGAACAACCGAGCATTCATAGAAACATCACCACCAACAAATAGACGAGTATTGATGGAAACATCACCTTGATGAATAGTACGTCCAAGTGTATACATGTTCCCGTTCATAGAAACATCACCAGCTAGGAACAAACGAGCATTCATAGAAACATCACCAGCAACGAACAACCTGGCATTCATGGAAACATCACCGCCAACAAATAGACGAGTATTGATGGATACATCGCCTTGTAAAATAGTACGTCCAAGTGTATACATGTTTCCATTCATGGAAACATCACTAGCTACGAACAAACGAGCATTCATAGAAACATCACCAGTAACGAACATCCGTGCATTCATGGAAACATCACCACCAACAAATAGACGAGTATTGATGGAAACATCACCTTGATGA
>Ga0209189_1000186_pt1 | contig 54603 bp, 71 predicted proteins | sample C_130820_EF_Meta_FD_187308 | JGI IMG/M metagenome (GOLD analysis project Ga0209189, IMG submission 187308) | Freshwater microbial communities from Lake Croche, Canada to study carbon cycling - C_130820_EF_MetaG (SPAdes) (version 3) | ecosystem: Environmental > Aquatic > Freshwater > Lake...
TTTCAAAACAGCAAATGCAGGAGCATACCTAGTGAATCGTTCCTATTACTCTACACTTTTAAGCAATCGGAAAGAGGCATTACGCAAGCTCACGAGATTTGAGATGTTATATACATGTCCAGATGCATATACTGCAGATGTCTATTGGAACTCTTTAGTACGAAAGGACCGATGGTTTGGCATTTATCCTTGCATATGCAAACAAGTGATTAGTTATTCTGACAATTCAAATTGTACATATCGAGCCGATGAAGTGAATGGAATTTTTCAAGGGAAAGGAAATTTATTTGATGCAATATAAATATGCCGAACCATAAAACACAAAAAGTAGGAAGTCGCCGACAAGTATGGAATGGAGGCGCTGAACAAACAGTTGGAGGTCTTCGTAAAGATGACCTTCTAAGAAATAAGTATGGTCGGATTGTTTCGAAAAAGAGACACGAAACAATGCGCAAACGTGTTTAAACGCATATAATGAAATTCACTCAAGAAATGATTGTAGAGGCCAAAACAGTCCAGACGGCAGCAATACGGACGTTGACAGAGGCCTTGAAGTGTATTCTTGTCGAGCTCAGTCTTATTTTCGACAAAGAAGGAGTTCGAATGGTCGCTATGGACAGTACTCGCACAGTCCTTATTCACTTTCGTCTGTATGCAGACAAATTTGAGAAGTATACATATAACCATACATCTCCCAAATTTGTGATTGGAATCAATACAGATCATCTATATCGAATTGTACGAACAGCCACAAATGATGATACGATTACACTCTATGTGGATGACAACGAGTCGAATGATCTTGGAATATTGCTAGAGGATGGAGACAAGAAACAAGTAACTCGCTATAAACTAAAACTACTGGATCGTGATGAGCCGGATATTCAATTGCCAGAAACTGAGTTTACAACACATATTACGATGCCGTCCCTTGACTTTCAGAAAATATGCCGAGATATGACTTTACTAGGGGCAAAGACTGTTGAAATCAAAAATGTTAGCTCATCACTTACGTTTTCATGCAAAGGGCATTTTGCGTCTCGTGTCACTGTGATGGGTGACTCAGAAAATGAGTTCAGTATCACAAAAAAAGAAACAACAGAAATTGTGACAGGAAACTTTTCTCTTCCTCATCTTGTTTTATTCACAAAATGCACGAATTTATGCAACAATCTTGAAATTCATATGAAGAATGACTGGTTTTTGATGGTACGGTACACAATTGCAAACCTAGGCCCTATTTCTCTATGTCTGATGCCTTGTTCAACTTAAATACAAATATAAAAACTTTGAAAATTCTGAAAGTAGTTCCAAACTAAAACACGCAATAGCACTTCCTTCAGATATAACTAAATATAAAACAAATTGTTCAACTGTAATATTGAAAGGTTTTAAACATTTTTCTAGAAATGGATAAAATATAGTTTTTTGTTTTGTTAAATTCTATTCAATTGGAATTAATAAACAAACTTCAAAAAAAATATGTTGAATAAAAATTATACTCAGACACATTAAAATATACAATTTAAGCCAAACATTTGGATAAATCGTATGTGTAACTAAAATCATAATTAGAATACAAAACGCAATAAGAATATGGTATACTCCAATTATGTATCCTAGGATTTCTCCATCATTTGATAACCAAGAATATGTATATCGTACTAAACTAATCAAAAAATCCTCGATAGATTTCCGTAATTTTTCTTTATTAATATCTATTACAAATTTCATTACAACTATTTAGGACGAGATTTGTGAGGAGTATACGTAACATCTTCACCAATTTTGAATCCATTGACTTTTGTTTGGATATACTTTATATCCGATACTGTTGTTGACGTATTCCAGATCTTGATAATTGAGAATGGACCTTTGGGTGAAATTGTAATTCCAACCAATGTTTCACTTCGATACGTAAGAAGTTCATTTGTTATGCAATAGACCATCAAATCTATGAATGTAGCATGTGCCGTCGAAGCCTCTATTTTCTTGGACCATGCACCTCCTGATTCATTTTCTGGAGAATCCCAAAGAGGTTTGAATCCACGTCGCATGAAGAAGAACATTCCTGATTCCCATGCTTCTTTTGAAATTGAATCTACGACGGTCCAGAATTGCTGAGGAGTGTTTATATCTGCAATTTTGATATAACTCTCGAGCGAGTAGTCTTTGCTTTCGGGATCATGATACCACAGAATCCAAGAATATTGGAGTTTTGTGGTCTCTATAGTTGATCCCATTTTGTTGTATTATTACAGGTTTGTTTATATGTGAAATGGATTCGTTTTTAACACACTCTTTCTATACTAATAAATGAGCCTCACTGTGTCCGATATATACAAAGTTCGTTTTGAGCCCAAGCTTGCGTTGCCACGAGTTCTTCAAGAAAATATCGCAAAACTTCGAATTACTGCAGCAACGTATAAACCTGTACGCCATCACATAAAAAAGCATATTGTCAAAGAGGATTCGACCTCTGCAAACTGGAGGCAGAATATTATTGAAGCATATACGTCTAAAATAAAGAACGCAGATGATGTTGAGTATCAAGCAATTCAAGGAATTCTAAACAAACTCAGTCCATCCAATCTCGACAAATTGACAGCAGATATTCTTGCAAATATCAAGAAGCGAGACGAAGTATTTCGAGTCCGAATTACATGTCTCATCTTTCAAGTGGCAATTACTCAACGTATGTTTTCACAAATTATCTCGGATTGTATGGTGAAACTTATTCAAGTGTTTCCGGATATGAACGAAGATCTAGATGCACAGATCAAGCTATTTCCAAAGACATACAACATCAATGAATCTCTTCTCTTTCCTTCTGCAGGAGACGCAGACTACGACGACAAAGTGATTGCATGGGCAAAGCAGAAAGATATGAAACAAGGATATGCAGCATTCCTTACTCACTTGTACTCTCGAAAGGTTGTATCCGAGAACGATATGTATGCATCTGTACACCAACTCATGACAGATTTATCCGGTGTATCTGCATCGTTGAAAACTCCACAAACAGAAGAAACTGTCAACCGATGTGTTGATTTCCTATTTGAAACTGCTCAAACTCTTGGAAAAGAGAAAACAATCACACACAAGGTTATTGCAGGATATCTCGAGACATTTCTTGCTCGTCCGCGAGCCGAACTTCCAAGCTTTGGAATGCGTTCTCGTGTTCGACTTGAGAATTGCTTAAAATGCGTTCAGTAATTCAAACTTCAAACATGTACTAAAACAAATGTCTGTCCCCCCTGCTGCCGTACTCCTTCGTGCTGCACAGGTTGCAGTTGATCAGGACAAACCTATTTATCTAGACTACTATGCAGACAGTGTTGCAAAGAAATGCCTTATTGGTGTGCAGGAAGACAACACAAAGTATCTTGTAAAGTCGAACGATGAATATACGTCGACGATTGAAAACATTTTTAAATGCGATACATGTTATATTGTCTCTACAGAGAACAGTTTGTATGTCGTGTCTACCGATATTCCCGTGAAGAAAATTGTAAGTTCATCTTCAACCTAAACAGGTTTATTCTATATACAATAATGTTAGAGTATCCTCCGCCACATTATTTACTTTTTGAGCCTCTGAATGACATCGAGACTCAAAAATTATGGATCGAGTATAAAGAAAAACACACGGACTGTGAGTTTTCAGAAGTGGATGCTGCCGAATTAAATACTGTAGAAACATTTGCAACATGGTTTCATACATGGATTTCTCAATCGTCCAAGCAGAGATTTCGTATTTTAATCATCTGGCACTCTGAGTTTCTCACATTTTCATGTCAACAAATGCTTCGTAGATCGTTGGAAGAACGATCGTATAAATGTCGAGTATGGTTTCATGTAGAGGATCCAATGGGTATTCAACCTGCGATTCAAAGTAGATGTATCGTAAAACGAATTAAAACCTTTATACATAATCCAGTGATTAAACAAATATGAACATAGACGTGTATACAGACGGAGCCTGCTCCAAGAATGGGAAGTCCGATAGTCGAGCCTCATGGGCCTTCTATTTTCCCTCCCATTCACGCTTTTCATCTTCAGGACGGGTTCCCGATGGTCAACTACAAACAAATCAACGTGCTGAACTTATGGCAATTTCAGAATGTGTACAAGCATCTGAGAAACACTTTGATGTATCAAATACATATCTCCATATTTATACGGATTCTATGTACTCAAAAAAGTGTCTAACCGAATGGATTTCTGCATGGATCCGAAATAAATGGAGAACATCTCAAGGAGGAGATGTTCAACACAGAGATTTGATTGAAGATACGTACACACGTCTTTCCAAATTCAAATCATTTTCGATCATACATGTGAAAGCACATACTGGAAATGATGATGATCGAAGCAAGAACAACCATATTGTGGATCGTCTTGCTGCCAGTGTGTTGAATCCAGAGGAGAAAGAAAAAGTAGTGACAAACGTTCAAGAGGTTTTACAAGGATGCCCTCTTACGTTATTAGGACCTCCTTTGTCGGAAGATACACTTGTAGACTGGTGTTTAGAACACATGGAATTGCTGGACAAGAAAGCAGTTTCAACAGCAATCATTACAGCCTTTGCAAAAACTATTCGGCAAAAAGGCTTTGATATTGTGAAGCAGAGATTGCATCGGTCGACAATGTATCGACTAAAAACGGAAACAGGTTTAATTAAAGAGGGATCGGTAACTATAAAAGACGAATGAAAGTCTATGTATTTTCTTCGAAAACATGTGCCCCTTGCAAACTCCTCAAACCGGTCATTGAGGATCTAAAAGAAGAATTTAGTGGTTTTGATTGGGTTGATATTGATATCCATGAGGATACATCTGGTATTGCGCAACGTATTGGTGTTACAATTGTTCCAACGGTTGCAGTCGTGTGGTATAATGAAAATGGTTCTGTAGAGCGTGTCGAAAAACATTCAGGAACATCTCCTGCTCCATATTATAGGATTCTGCGTATGGCTAGTCGACAAGCGTAGACGTGACTAGTTCTCCATCTTTATAGGCTTCACACACAAATTGGTCAGAGTCTTCTTCTACAGCAGGCGTTTGTCCGACGATAACTTTCGTTTCGTTCGATGAACTCTTGGCAGTTTTTTTGCTAGGTGGTGGTTCCGGTGGATGAAAGACTCCTTTTCCGGTCCCTGAAGACGTAAATGGTTCTTGACTGGATCGTTTCATACTATAGTATGCAATTGTTCCAACATAGAACGCAATGAGTTCAGATAGAATTGGAGATAGCCAACCGTAGCGAAAGTTATCAAAACATCCTTTCCACCACAAAATTGCATATTCGGCTGCAAATGTAGCAGCAATAGTTATTCCAGTCGCAGCTTGTGAATCCGGTGCGCCTGCATCAATAGATTCCCACATATGACACCATAGAATTGTTGATGTCAACAAAATTCCAACCGGTGCAAACGTCGTTTGCAATCCATACAATCCGGGTGTTGCACAAATATCATCAATATGAATATCACCATAACTTGTATTTTTTGTAGCGTATTCCATCTCGTTTCCAAGGTAACCATTTCCTGCAAGTACAGCCGATATCACGAAAATACCTGCACCAAGCAGAGTTCCAAATGCCGAGTCAGGAATTATACGAAGAAGTCCAATGGTAAGTGAGGAAATGATAAGTCCACCTCCTACAAGAAGCATGATCCAAAATACCCAAATATTTGACGTAAATTCTGTATAGCTTGCAAATGTATTACTTCCAATAAGACTGACAAGAATAATTGTTATGAGTCCAACCAAAGACGCTTTTGAGTACTGGTACTCGCCCATAAGAATATCAGAAATAAATCCTCCAAAGAAAAAGAAGTATGGAGTCAAACTTAACCATGTTGTCAAGTATCCAATACCATCAAATTTAGGTACATTGCCAAACATTTCATATATGTACTTCCACCAAACTGGTGCATATTTTCTCAGTAAAGCTATGGTACCTACGACAGCACCTGTGAGAAGAACACAAGTTGCTACCGCAATTCCAAAACCAAGCCAGAAATAATCAATTGAGTTCATTGATTATTCTCAGGATACAAAATCACGTGAAACTACAAATGAGTATTTATGGGTCTGCATCGAGCTGGGGACAACAATGTGGAAATTCAAATCAAAGTCCTGTCAATCTATCACAGTCTTCATCCAAACCTTGTGATTTATTATGTGATCTCGTATTTGATGATGCATACATTTCACAAGCAAATGTAGTTGTTTCGGATGAAGGTCTTATTCTACAAAGCCAGACGTCATTAGGAAGTTGCAAGTATGGAGGTGATTCGTACACTTGCAATTCATTACTTGTGACCCATCCAAGCCATCACACTGTTGAAAATATTCAGGCAGATGGAGAAGTTGTAGCTATTTTTAGCAATCCAACTCATGGAATGTTGTGTGTCAGTTCTCTTTTCCGAGTGAACCCAACCCAGACATCGTCCACACATTTCTTCAATGCATTTATCCCATACGCAAACCCGTCTGCAAGTCAGTCTATAAGTTTAGGAGAACAATGGGGTTTGTTTATGATGGTTCCTCCTGCAGGATCCTATTTTGTGTATGACGGATCTCTTGTTGTTCCGCCGTGTCAATCGACAAAATGGGTCGTGTTTAAGTCCATGATTAACATCGATTCCAATGACTTTGCATTGTTGGTGAGAAACGTTCAAGCAGGATCAAGACCTGTGCAACCTGTCGGTGATCGATCGATATACTTTAACGATACGGAGCAGCTTCCAGGAGGTCCGATGCCACATGATGGAAAAACGTATATGCGTTGTCGCCGCGCAGGTCGCAAGAATGATGTTCGACAAATCCAACCGGCCGGTCTCAAAGAAAAACAACCATCCAAACCCAATTTTATTGTACAATGGGCAACGAAACAAATACAAGCAAACTCATTTCTAGAATTAGTCGATGTCGTACTGCTTTTCGTATCGTTTGGATTGGGAGTATACTATGCATGGAAAAATAGTTCAGACCCACGTGGTTTTTATATAATTTTGTTATTTCAGTCGTTTGCAAGATGGATTCGATCCTTCTTCTTTACAACTCCTTAAGGGCGTTCATCCCAGCACGTCTCATGTGCATCGGGGCCCCAACACGTCTCGTCCGTCTCGTCCTCCTCCGACGGGGACTCCTCCAAATCCGGATTCTCGATGAGAGTTTGCAGTAACTTCTCTTTCTGAATCTTCTTGCGGATCTTTCGGTCCTCCTTCTTCTTGGACGTATCCACTGTTGTCCATCCATCATCCTCCTTCGGAGCCTCTGTAGGAGCCTCCGTAGGAGCCTCTTCAGAAAAGTCCTCAGGGAAGTCCTCTAACGGAGGACCCTCCATGGGAGGAGTGGTGCACTGGTCAGGATACTCCAACATATCCCTCATCGGTGGAGGGACTACAATGTGAATCGGAGGTGGTCGTTCCTCCAGCACCGTCTTGGCGACGATTGCTGCATGCGACTCCCCCACCCATCCACGCGTAGCTCGAGGAGCTACAAGAGCAGGAAAGTTCGTGTCGTTCATCGCGATACGAGCCTTCTCCTCTGCAGCCTTCTCCTCCTCTTCCTCTTGCTTGCGTCGCTTCATGGTCTCACGCACCAACCACTTCGGCATCTCGTTGTTGCGGCGGTTTTTGCGGTACATTGTTGGTCTTACAATTATCATGTTCGAACATATAAATCCGTTTTCAAAGACTGAAAACGAAACAAGCAAGCAGAATGAAAGGAACCGCAATGGTTCAATATGTATATGTCTCTGCCGCAGGAAGTGTTCACGACGGTCAAATTCCTACAAAAGCAGGAGATGTCCTTGAATGGATTCGTAAAAAACACGGTGCAAATATTCAGTTCCAAGGAAAGATTCAGGATCCAATCAAGGAAACCAATTGGTTGTCGATATTTGCATCGATCGATGGTGATGTGTCACAATCGAACAATCATATTCTTCCGGCTCCATTGGATGAAGAAGTATATACTGGACCAATTATTATTTTAGCATCCAAAGTTGAAAACGCGGATGAATACGATCCAAGTATTTCATCGTATTCAAATCTATCGACCGATCATTACAACACCGTGTACCAAGAATGGACATTCGTGGAAGACGATTCCGATGAAGAGGTAGTTGAACATGACGATGAGTTCGTGGAGGAAGAGGAAGAAGATGACGATGAAGAAACAGAACACCCTGCTAAAAACGTCTTTGTACAGCCAATTCATGCAAGCAATGTCTTTGTAGACTGTACTATTCGAGACAAAGTGATTGAGAACTTCAGTGAACTTATGGACTCTATTCTTGCAAAAGAAGTGGAAGAATCACTCTTAAAAAATGTGAGTGAACAATCATTGAAAGAGAACATTGACGTGGACTGGACAAACAAAGTCTTTTGGAACCTGTACAGGAATCGTGCAATTTCATTGTATGAAAATCTGCTTGGCGAGAAAGGGTATGTATGCAACGGAGAGCGATGGCTGGATAAATTAAAAACAGGCGATGTGTCTCCTGCGACACTCGCGGAGATGAATGCAGTCGACTTATGTCCTGCACGATGGAAAGCTTCGATTGAGAAGATTATTGAAGGAGAAAAGAAACTGTATGCAAAAAGTGATAGTGCATCTATATTTATGTGGTGTTCAGGATGCAAAAAGAAATCTAAATGTGATTACTATCAGTTGCAGACTCGGTCGGCAGATGAACCAATGACAACGTTTGTGTCTTGCTTGGAATGTGATCGTCGATGGAAATTTTAGTATCCTCGAATGAACTTTGGTTTCTCTTTGTGATTAAGAGAGGGGACAGTATGTCCGGAGGATGTACATAAATAGGATCTAATCCGTTTGCAATGTCCGGTTTTTTTACATTCGTTACTTTCTCAAATTTAGCTTTGAAGTCTCCAATAATTTTATCAGGAACTTGAGGGCTTGTTTCTGCAAGACGATCACACTGTTCACGTACAATTTTTAGCATATCTTTTGCAGTGATTCGTTCACTTCGAGGAAGTGCGAGTTCAATCATAATAAATCGATGGACTTTTGCATATGTAATTCCTGCAATGCGATGCGATTCGGAACGTTTTGCCCACGAGAAATAACTTGAAATAGTATTGAGTGTAGCAACTCCTAGACTAACACCTCCAATCACGACATTTGCAATATTCGATGTTCCAAAGAGTGATTGGCTTCCAATGGAAGTTGCTCCTGCAAGTGTAGACAATACAATCACTGGAAGTGAAATCATTGTGTTGAATCCTGAATAATACTTTTGGCATCGATCATGCATCCATGAAAAACAAAGCGCACGTTCTCCTTCTTCACAAAGAATTCGTTCCAATTGAGAATTCCAACTAATGGACATCGGACTTGTCTCATCTGTCATTATTTTAAAAACAGTTAAATAATGGTGTGGATTTATGATAAACATTATCCTAGACTACAAGGGCACTTTTTCAATTTAGTGAGTGTTCTCAAATTTCTTCGAAAGCATACATTTACATCATGGAAACACCTTCAGTCATCTGTGTTCTTTGATTCAGAAAAAAGTAAACCTGTGTTTACAGACGCGATTGCAAAACATGTGTTTCGAGCATTACAAACAAAAGGAGGAGCAGAATACCCGATACTGAATTCATATATAGAAAAAGGTATTTCAACACTTGGATCCTATCTTCCAAGCATTATTGCAAATCCTATTTCTGGAGTAATGAATGGTGCAACGAATACATTTGTAGGAGTAAAAAACTTTATTCCATTTGGAGATCTTCTTCTTGAGACAATGAAAACAGGTGCAGCAGTGAGTACAAGTACAATTGAAGCTGTGGCCGGAGCATTTGGAGGAGCTCCAGGAGAACTTATTGCTGCAGTTTTATCTCTTATGATCGCATCTGCAGCTGCAAGTGTTCATATTTTGGAACGAGATTTTGGAGGAGCAATTGAACAAATTTTTCGGGCACTTCCTGTTGTTGGACCTACATTACAAACTATATTGCAAAAATCAGAGACATTTGCAGGAAAAATCAATGGACAATACGATAAAATTATGGAGACAGTTGGAAGTGTTCGTGGAAACATAGAGGGAAAACTTGCACAACTTCGAGAGACTCCTGTCGGCGGAAAGAGACTTTCAACAAAGAAAAACACATACTATAAATGGCGGAAGACAACGCAGAGAAATTAAGGGCAACCATCCGTGATTGGGTGACTCTTGATGATGAAGAAAGAAACTTAAGGAAACAACTAAAAGATCTAAAAGATAAAAAGACAAAATTGTCAGGAAATATTTTGGAGTTCATGCGTGAGAATCAAGTGGATAACTTTACGCTGGAAGGAGCAGGTGTAGGAAGTCTATCTCGATCTGTACGGACATCACGTCCTCCTCTGAAACGAAATATTATTCGCACTCAACTTTTACTGCAATTTGCAGATCAACCGCAACGGGTTGCAGAAGCCTTACGTGCAATTGAGGGTATTTCAGAAGGAGACGACAATATGTCTGCAGGTGGTGTCCAACGAGAACTATTGGTTCGACGTGTTCCAAAATTCATCTAGAATAAAAAAGTGAGCCATCCGGCCCCTACTTCCTACTCCACTCCCGAAGAATCCCCATGCTGGGGCTTTCCGATGGGCCTGTCCTGCTTTCGATCGCAGGAAGATCTTCCTCCTCTTCGGGTTCGTCAACCTCTACAATCGTAGGAAGGGACGGGCACTTAGAGTAGACGATGCGCACTTTCGTACGCCTAACAGGCCGCATGGTCTTTATTCTCGGGACGCGGCGAACGCGTGTTGTGGTGCGAACAGCGTTAGACATAGACCTAGAGCTGGTAGCCCCCATGGTATTCACTGAAACGGACGCACCGTTAACCACCTACTTCTTTGACGTTTATAAATCCGTTTTTGACAGTTGATTTTGAATAAAAAAGTGAGCCATCCGGCCCCTACTTCCTCCACGTTGCCGTCCGTGGCTTCTTAATCGTCCTCCATCCGTACTTCGGAAGAAGCTCATCTATACGGAAGATGTAAATCTTCTCGTCAGGTTTTTCCAGAGGAGGCCATGTCAAGAAGTCACGCAAATCGGCGGTGATAAAGTCGTCTTCAGGCGCAGTCATTCTCTTGGCCTGATACATTCTAGTTGTCAACACCTACGGCTTTAACGTTTATAAATCCGTTTTAGACAGTCGAGATAACGCATCTTTTGCTGCAATTTGTTCTGCTTGTTTTTTAGTAGGAGCAATTCCAATCCCTAAATGAATATTTGCGTTGTCCACTGCAGCCATTGTGTACATGTTTGCAGCGGAAGATACCATAACGTATTTTGGAGTATAGTGAAACTTTGCTTGATACAGTTTCTGAAGCTGTTCTTTGAAGTTTGTGTTATTCAGTAACAGTTTGGGAATATTGATATACGTTTCAATCAAAGAGACTACAAATGAATACACAACTTGGAAATTGTGGCCAGAATCTGTCCATAATGCACCAATAAACGCTTCCAGAATATCTCCTAGTTTTTTTGAGTTTGTTCGTCCATTGCATACATCTTCATTGTGTCTCGAAATAATATAAAACTTATCAAGACCAATCGTTTGGCTCAGTGTTCCTAACATTTCATTGCAAACAATATCCTTCTTCAAGTCAGTAAGAAATCCTTCGTTTTCATAAGGAAATCTCTTAATTAAATATGTTGACACCGTTGCTCCTAGAATACTATCCCCTAAGTGTTCAAGAGTTTCATAGGATTGATCAAAGAGTTCAAGTACATTATCAGGTTTTGAAACGAGCTGTGTTGATTCTCCTGATGGTGTTGTGTATACTGGTCGCTTTACATACGATGAATGAACCATCGCAGTTTGAAACGTCTCTACATGACGAACTGTGAAATCACAGTCGTGTTTGAATAAAACCGCCTGAATATCCGATTTCGTAAATAGGCGGTTCTTTGCATTGTAAGGGTTGTACATTTGTACATTCAAAAAGACTGATATGTCTACATTCGTTTTACTCCTTGGGAAGTACACGAGTGAAATCATACTCGCGAGCTACAAGTGCACTTGCACGAGACTTGCAGATAAATTCAATTAGATCGGTTGGATCCGGATCGGAGTTATCTTGAAAGTATTGAAGAACAAGAGATTCGAGATCTTTCTTCGAGAGACTCCATGGTTTGGCATAGGTCTCTGGACGATGAATTCGAATAGACGAACCATCTTCATCAATCTTAAGTGTATCGATTCCTTGCAATTGAGGCAACTTCATAAACTCAGCGAGTTGTTTCTCAATAGTCTTTCGCTCGTCTCGTTTGGAATATACTTCTTTATTGAGTTCACGAATAACATTGTCTATATCTCGGTATTGCTTGACACAATTTTTAAGACCTTCCATTGGTATGTACTCTTTCTGTCGGTGTAAACAATTTCCATTTTCAATATAATGGATCCAAGTGAGATAGAGAATCTACGTAAAGTATATAATCAAGAACATTCCGATACAATTGCAAAAAAAAGTGCATTGGCAGTATGGAATGAGTTACAAAAAAGATTCCATACACAATGTGAAGAAGGACGTTCGGAATGTATCATGGCACACATGATACGAAAACCAAATGCTCCATCCTCATGGGAAACAAAACCAAATGAATGGTTGTCTTCACTCGATATTGAAAACGTGGAGAAAGAGTTTATGAGAATGTTTTCTACATACTACTTTGTAGGATGTGTACCTATTGATTTCGACACAAAGTCAAAAATGGGGAAATGTATTGTCAATGCACTATGTTCTCTCGATATTCGCTCACTGTATGCAAAAAGATACCGCAAAATAGGAATTGTATTCAATACAGATGTGAGTAGTGGACCTGGGCAACATTGGATTGCATTATTTGCAGATATTCATCCTGATTTTGAGTATCCGAAACTTGTGTACTTTGATTCATACTCCCAAAAACCAGAAAAAGAAATCCAAAGACTCATGATACGTTGGAAACAGCAGCTGGACTCGTCCAAAGTGTATTCGAAACCAGCTGTACTGGAATACAATAAAACGCGACACCAGTACGAAAACTCGGAATGTGGAATGTACTGTATTTACTTTCACTTATGCTGCATACTTCGAATTCCAATGGATATGCGTATTCCCGATGATGTTATGAGAAGTTTTCGAGGATTGTTATTTCGTATTAAAAAGTAATGGATACCGCATCGACATATCCAATACTCTTGGGAGCAGGCGTTATTATTGTGACAATTGCTTTTGTACTATATTATACTCTTGTACCGTCTGGAACGCAGGCATTTCTAAAAGCAAAATCAAATTTTAGTGCATATGCACAAGTCACAAAAGTTGCTCCGCTTGGATGTCCTCAGCCGTACCGATTCTGTGATTTTTATCTTGCATCCTCTTCATACTCGGTGTTCCCTGGAGCCAAATTGTATGACTATGTATCCGACAGTATTCTTCCCCTTGCGATCAAATCCGGAGTTCGAATGGTAGAACTTGATATTTACTCGGACAGCAATGACAAGCCTGTTGTTGGTCTCAAGAATCAAAAACTAGGAGTGGATTATGCATATAATACAGTTTCATTAGATGCGTGTTGTGTATCGATTGTGAACACTGCATTCAATGCAGTGACATCTCCGGCATCCAGTGATCCATTTGTGCTCAGTCTCGTGTTCCACACAGACAAAACGACAACTATTAATGCTGCCTCTGAAATTCTAAAGACAACATGTCGATCAAAAATGCTGGATACAGAATACAGCTACCAACGTAAAAATCTAGCGATTGAGCCTATTTGCAATCTCCAAAACAAATTGATTATTGTGTCCGGAGGAAGCATAAAAGGAACGCATATGGAAGAACTGACAAATATGTCATGGACAACATCGACTCTGCGACGACTTACATACACCCAAGCATCGCAGCCACATGATGAAGATGAACTTATTAACCATAACCGAAACAATATCACTATGGTTGTTCCAGATATTGGAGAGGATCTCACGAACATGAATCCTCAAGTACTGTTTTCCTATGGATGCCAATGGATCATGATGAATTATGGATCGATTGATTCAATGATGGAACTCTACATCTCTGAATTTCAAGAAAATAGTACCGTGCTAAAACCGGCGGCTCTTCGACCTCTCAAGCCCAAAAAATACAAAACGCCTGCACAAGCAGACCCCGCAGTCTCTTTTCAGCCAATGAGACACACCTCTCCAATCTATGACATTACTGTATAAAATCTCTGCGTTAAAACAAAATGGCAAACCCATGGATGGCTCATGTGAAAAAAACTATGAAAAAGATGCTCTCTAAGAAGTCAGCACTGGGTAAGAAATGGTTTTCTCATGTGCTGAACGAGGCAAAACATACGTATAAGAAAGGAGGCGCAGATGAGCCTGCGGAATCTCCTGAGAGCGTTCCTGTTGCAGGTCGTCGTCGCACGCGTCGTCGTCGCCACCACAAAAAGTAAGTTCATACAACTTGAAAAAAATGATTATACTGAACATATAAACAAATGGGCGGTGGTCTACTTCAATTAGTTGCATATGGCGCACAAGATGCATACCTTTCGGGAAACCCTCAGATTACGTTCTGGAGAGGTATGTACAAACGCCACACGAATTTCGCAATGGAACCTTTTCGTGTGAACCTCACTGGCCAAGCTACGTGGGGAACGAAACATTCTGCAATCTTGACTCGGTATGCCGATCTTGTATCGTCTGGGTACATTGAACTCGAACTCAAAGCTGAAGCGGGAGGTGTAGACTTACTCTACGGTGGGCAAAGTCTGTATGCAGGGCAAGATCGGCGTGCAGGGTTTAACTTGATTGATTATGTTGAACTAGATATTGGTGGGCAGATCATTGATCGTCAGTATGGAGAGTTCATGTACCTGTGGAGCACAATTGCAATGCCATACGAACAGATGAATAAGATTGATTTCTTAGCATCTGCAAGACTTCAAGACAATGGAACGTGTGGAGCATCTGGGCGACCGTTCCGTACCAATCTCACGTATATCCCTCTTTTCTTCTGGTTTTGCAAAAATCCAGCATCAGCTCTCCCACTCATTGCATTGCAGTACCATGAAGTCAAGATCAATATTTTGTGGAACAAAGCCAAACAGATTTTTCGTGCTCCACCATCGACAGCAGTGTCAGCAGGACCTGCACAGGCAAACCTGTTGCTTGATTATATTTACCTCGATGTTGATGAGCGGCGACGTATGGCTCAGGAGTCACATGAGTACCTCATTGAGCAGCTCCAGTTCAATGAAGATAAAGGAATTACGTCTGCTCAGAACCGTATTGATTTGACCTTCAATCATCCTGTCAAGGAACTCATTTGGGTCACGCAGTACTCATGGCGCCGGAACTGCAATATTACACCACCAACGCACCCTAACCCGCCGAACACCTACTCAGTAAGCCCATTGTCGTACGATGATCTCATTTACAATTGCAACTTGCAGATCAACGGTCAAGACCGTATGGAGTCTCTTCCAGGCACATACTTTTCAGCTGTACAGCGCTACCAGCACCACAGTGGGGGGTCATACCCTGAAGGTGATGGTCTTGATTATACTCCGGGTGGAGGTGCATGGAATTGGCCTGGGTATACTACTCTCCCTGGAACCGGCGGTATTTACATGTACTCGTTTGCAATCCGGCCGGAAGAGCACCAGCCATCCGGTACGTGCAACTTCTCACGCATTGATACGGCAACCCTTGTGTTCAGCGTCGATGGTGCGAAACCAATTGGAAACAATGTTCCAGTAGGTACTCCGGACAATGCAGGAGATGCAGATATCCGCGTGTATGCCATCAATTACAATATTCTGCGAGTCATGTCCGGTATGGGTGGATTGTCTTTCTCGAACTAAATGAAAAATCGTTCTTGTTATAGCCCATACATCATCCGATCGGCCGGATCGGACAACATATTTTGAATGACGCCGGAATATGCGGATTCCGGATCTGGGCTGGTTCGGATCTGGACCTTCAGCACATCGACATCCCAATCTGGGTGATTGTGATGTAGCTTTTTGTAGAGCAAGTCTAGAAATCCAAGACCTCCGTCGTAGGTATCTAGTTGGTGGTTGTACTTCCAGTAGATGGAAATGAACACGTCCCAATTCGGTGTTTGGTTGTCATTGTATCCTGCAATGACTCCCTCCAGCTCGTTGTTGGAAAGTTTAAAGCTGTTTGAAATGTAATCATTCATCATTCTAGTTCCGTAATGTATTGAGTGTAATACTTATGAAATCCGTTTTTCACCAAATCATCTCAATGTCTTCTCGTCTCACTCCACCGTTCTCTGCATCTTTCTGCTCCTCTTCTGCCACACGGGCATTTGCAGCAGCAAGATCTGACTCAAATCCATGAATGTTTTCTTCCGATCCCTCTGGGAGTTTCGTTTCGTCGACAAGGATATCCACAATTCCTGTTCCACACGGAGGTTTCTGTCCGAACATGATGTTTGCAGACACACCTTTCATAGTGTCGAAATCAGAAGAGAGTGCTGCATTGAAGAGAATTTTCGATGTTTCCTCAAACGATGACTTTGCAAGAACACCGCTTTCACCTTTACTCATTCCGAATCGGTTGACTTCTAGAATTCGGCCTAAGTACGTCATAGTATCTACAAGTGTAATCATGTGATGGTAATTGACAGTTTCACCGCCTGACTTGAATACTTCTGTAAGCTCTTCAAATAAACAAACACGAACTGTCTCAATACCAAATACCTCTAGAACTTCATGAATATCGTTTGTGAATGTCCGGAACGGATCTACACCTTCACGAGACGCAAGATCTAGAAGGTTCGTTCCTTCTGCATCCAGAACGTACTGCTTCTGAGGAACGTATCCACCAACCTTGTGGTCATACATGAGTTCATCCTGTACTTCTCGGAGGTAGACTCGTCCAATTCCATCCACTCCTCGCAATACTGTATCCAACAGCTTATCTTCGATGAACCGAAGTGCAAGTGCATTCTTCACCATATCGTCTCGAAACACAATTCGCATGACCATCTTGTCAGGAGTGTTGGTGTCTGTGTGCACGCATGTAAAGACACGAAGAACTTTATTGTTCTCAATCTTGCTCTGAATGAGTGGCATGTCTATAATGTTTCGTGCAGCCATTTCATGTGTATCCAGTTCCAATCGAATAATCCATGGAGATACGCACGGGGGAACTTGTGCTGCAGAGAACTTCTGGTAACTTTGCAGGATCTCACGATCTTCTTTGACAGCTGTGTTTTCCGACAATGGATTGGGGTCATAGTACATGCGAACAGACTTCGTAATGTCTCTCAACGTTGTTTTTTGAATATCCTTGATTTTCGACAATGCTGCAACTTGATCTCCTGAGATACTTGGATCCAAGTATACGACATTGGTTGGATTCTTAGGATTGGAGGATGCAGACAGTAATTCCACAATTCGAGGAACTCCTGCAGTTGCATTGGCTTTCGCAGTTCCGGCCGAGTGGAATGTGTTGAGTGTGAGCTGAGTCGTTGGTTCGCCAATGGATTGAGCAGCCAGAGTTCCTACCATTTCTCCTGCGTGGACTCGTGATTTCATGTATCGAAACCGAATCTCTGCAAGAAGTTCGTCAAATATCTCTTTCGTGAACCGCAGTGTAATAATTGACTTCTTTGGAGCTAAGTAGTACCTCAGCAGAATATGAAAGAGTTTATTGTGCACTAACCACGGTTGACTACATAGCTTTTCAAGCTCATCTACAACATACTTTGGAGTCAAGTTTGTTTTGGTGGCATACGGATTCGTAAATTTCTCTACAAGACGTTTCAGTGGAACAGGAGCCTTCACAGTGTCTCCTTTTTTGTACCGGAACACGTTCTTGACTAACGTATCGCGATCCATCAAGAGTTGCTCAACAAGATCCGGAGGATTCTCGCCAACATCTCCATTTACAACTGTTTCAAAATCAGATTTAGTTGCAGCATACATGCGATAGATGTGCTCCATACTCATGACCGCAAGTTCAATGGGTTGGTTCTCTACATAGATAGAATCAATACCATCACCGCCATAGTGGTGCTGCATGATCGTACCACTTGCATTCCGCACAGACCCATCATACTCCACTCGTAAATCTTCCATAACTTTCATGAGTTTTCGTGAAATATATCCTGAATCTGACGTCTTCACTGCTGTATCAATCAGACCTTCACGTCCACCCATTGCATGGAAGAAGAACTCGGCAGGCCGAAGACCACTAATAAATGAGTTTTCTACAAATCCTCGCGATTCAAGACCATCATCAAACTTAGTAAAGTGGGGAAGCGTTCGGTCCTGCAGTGAGTACTGGATACGTCGACCGGCAACTTGCTGCTGTGAAAGCAGCCCAATCATCTGCTGAATGTTTAGATCCGATCCCTTCGATCCTGACTGAACCATTTGAACCATACGGTTCGTTTTGGGAAGTTTCTCTACAGACTGCTCTCCTACGCTTTTCGAAACAGTTTTGAGTGCATTCATAATCTTGTTTTCAAGCTCTTCTCCATCGGAACGTCCACTCGTGTTCAGAAACTGTCCTGCATGAACACTGGATAGAATCTCTGTCACTTCACGACGTCCTTGTGCAAGGATACTCTTGACTGCATCGTCTGTTTCTTTGTTCATTGCAAGATCCGAAGGTCCTACCGAAAATCCAGTAAACAAGTTGAACTTTGTCACAATATTTTGGATATCGTTAATGAACTGTCCTGCACGCTGAGGACCAAAATCCGAATACATCATATGCACGAGACCATCTGTCGTCGTTGCGAATGCTCCTTTATTCAAAATACCTTCTACTAGTTTTCCATTCTGAATTGTAACCTTTCCTTCGAAATCAATTGCAGGCATTGCAGAGGAAATAATATCTTGACCAGAGATGTCTGCATTTTGGCGAATGTATTTCGAAATGGGTTTTTTCATACGTGCCATAATATTCATAGCAATATGCTCTGGAACTCGAACATTTGGTTGAGATAACCTATAGATTCCTGTCTGAGTATCTTGAAACACTGAAATGATAGCAGCATTTGTACGGGGAGAAATGATCTGTCGAAGTACACTTGCAAGGTACTTGATCTCCGACGCAGAACTAATGCTCTGAGGAACGTGCATGTTCATCTCGTCACCATCAAAATCAGCATTATACGGTTTTGTGGCAGATACGTTCAGACGAAACGTAGAATATGGGAGCACTCGAACACGGTGACATTCCATCGAACCTTTATGGAGAGATGGTTGGCGATTGAAGATAACGACATCTCCATCAATCAAGTGTCGATGCACAATGTCCCCTTCTTGCAAGTCGATCATATCCGAATTCACGAACTTCAGTGAAATTGGGCGACCATCATCTTTGAGAAAGACAGACTTTGCACCTGGATACTTGGATGTTCCATTGTGAACATATGTCATAAGACGATCTCGATTGTAGACTGTCACTGTCTCTGGAAACGTCAAGTTCATTGCAATTTCCTCTGGAACACCCAATTCATCTACATCAATATTTGAGTCAGGAGTAATCACCGATCGTGCAGAGAAATCAACGCGTTTCCCCATCAAGTTTCCACGAACACGTCCGGTCTTTGCTCCCAATCGTGACTTCAGAGTTTTCAAAGGTCGACCGGATCTTTGCGAAGCAGTAAACCCTTTGATATCGTTGTCCACATACGTTGCGACATCGAACTGCAGAAGATCGCGATACTTGTCAATGATATCCACAGAGTCTCCTTTATCGATCTTGTCACGAAGACGCTGATTGTTTCGAACAATATTAATGAGAACATGTGTAAGATCATCTTCCATTCTCTGGTTATCATCCATCACGACGGAAGGACGTACTGTAAGAGGAGGAACTGCAAGGACTGTGCAGATCATCCAGTCCGGTCGACTGAATTTCGGATTGAACCCAAGAAGAGTTACGTGTCGGTCCGATATTCTCTGAAAGCAACGCAATACCATTTCTGGTTGAATCGGGATACGTTCTGCCGCATCATCATATGTGATTCCCTCCAGAGACGCAACCGTTCCTTCTGCTTTCTCGACTTTCTTTAGAATTGGAGACTCGCAGTGGGTACATGCAGCCGATCGTTTCGATTCTTTCACTTTGTAGGTGGTTGTGTACTCGCGCACAAGATTGAATCTATCCATTCCGGATGCAGTCTTCTCAATTTTTTCAAGATCTTCCTCTGGCAAGTATGGATTCGAACATACTAAACAAACATTCTGTAGGATCTTTATGGTGGTATCGAGAAATTGATAGAGGTACACAGGTCGAGCAAGACGAATATGGCCAAAATGACCTGGGCACAACATATTTGTCTGCTTGCATGTTGGGCATACTTTGCCATTGTCAATGACACCAAATCTCGGGTCGAAAATACCACCTGAGATAGGCTGTGTTGTTTGATATGTCTTGTCGGTGATAACTTCCACAACACTTCGTGAAAGAATATCGTCTGGGTTGGCAATTCCAAATTGAACACCGATGATTGTGTCTCCCATTCTTGTTATACTATGCATTGTCTTTAGATTGTTCCATTTTTCATGGCTCTATAATAATGGACTATGTTTTGGTCTTAAAGAACGGAATAGGTAACAAAGTATTCGCATTAGTATACTTTTTACATACCTATCCACATGTTCGACTCCATGTTGTTGATTCTACGTCTCATCATAATGATGAAAAAGTGAAAACGTTTTTCAAACACATACCTGTTCATTGGATCTCTTGGAAAGACTATGATTCTATGAAACAACATACTCCAGAACTAAAGGTTCCGTATTCAGTATACTATGATACATCTGGATTCACATCGAAGATGAAAAAGATATTTCAAACTCCGAAATTGTCCTATGATTTCCAAAAAGGAATCTTTGTTCATGTTCGGTATGGAGACAAATTTGAAATGAATTACTTTGCACTCAAGAATCGTCAAACACCGAAGTACATTCTTCTAAAGCCGTCCTACTATGAAACCCATATTCAAATGTTGTTGGACAAGAAAGAAGGTCCTGTCTATATATTCTCCGACGATCCAACTATTGCACGATGTCTGTTGAAGCCTGACTATGTATTTGTCCATGCATCCGGTTACGAAACATTTTCTTGCTTTCAGCATGCGAAACGTGTCATTCTTTCAGAATCAACATTAAGTACTGCTGCAGTATTGCTTGGAAAAGACAAAAAAGATTTAATTGTTCCTGATTTTCTTCGAATGCCTCCTGACTTTAGAATTGTACCATCGCCATACTTTACGAACGGTGTGCGTGATACGTCGTATATATTATCTACGAAAAGCGAGTATGATGAAATTTTAAAACAATGTAAGTAAATGGATGCATACGTCATTAACTTGAAAAAACGAGAGGACCGATGGAAACAAATACAACATGATTTTCGAAATACAGGACTTCATCTCATACGCTTTGATGCAATTGAAGACAAAAATGGTGGTGTTGGATGCACACGATCTCATTTAGCGTTGGTCGAGTATGCAAAGAAAAAGAAATTACCATACATTCTTGTGATTGAAGATGACTGTGTTCCAACGCCAGAATTCACAAAGTACTGGGGTCATGTACGGAAATACATTCATCATCATGTGTCGGAATGGGATGTATTCAATGGAGGTCCAATCACAGTATACAAAGGAACCGTACGACCACTTACAAAACACTTTTATTCGACAAACAGTACGTTGGGCTCACACTTTAACATATATAATCAAAGAGCGTATGATAAACTCCTGTCATGGGAGAATTTACCACAAGCTCCAGAAAAACGTCCCATTATTGATTATTGGATTTCGTGGCCAAACTTAACGTTAACCACATATGGAATTGCACCATTCATTGCGATCCAGAGACCAGGGTACAGTAACCTAGACAACAAAAACAAGAACTTACTCCATCAATTCCAAGCAGTCGAAACGCGTATTCTATCTATCTTGAATTCATGATATCTCTACAGTATACCTTGCAATGTTTGCATGGTGTTGCTGAGAAACAAGTCTCCAGTGAATATTGGATAGACCGGAACGTCCATGATCTGCAGCAAGATCTTCCCATTTACGCATATTTTTAGCATCCGGTATTGTGCGTGTATCGACATGCTCCAACACTTTATACCCTTCCGATACAGTTGGTTTCCAAATCTTTATATGGTGTCTCTTGAGACGTCGAAGCATTGCATCGTCTTCTCCACCCCACCCCCAAAAATGGTTTGGAAACCCGTTGATTGTCTTTGCATCGTCAATAGAGATTGAGAATGCTTGTCCAATAAAGTCTTTTCCTGCATACTTTCCTTTGTATGCAGCTCCCATATGGATTGGATGTGTTGGAAATGCAGTATACAGTGGAGTTAATAGAGACAATGGGATCAAATCGACATCATGATACACAACATATTTCGCTCCCATTCGTTCTGCATACTTTGTACCTATATTCAACAGTGCTCCTCGATTGAACTTCCGTCCATCATCGGATTGTTCAATAACAAGAATCTTCCAGTCAGGATGATACCGCATCATGTGTGATATAAACTTTGTAAGTTGCTCACTACGTTTTTGCTGCATCTGATCACGAAATGGAACAAGTATAGTTGGTGTGTCATGTGGAAGTGTCTTTGCATCTTTCAAATTGAATGAAAGAAACATTATATATACTCTAAGAGAATTCACGTGTTTTGACTCGCTAGTTATATAAATGAAGAAGCTTCGTGCCTATTCGGATGCATTGGAATATTTAAAACCATACGCATCGGAAAAAGAATTACAATACCCATTCAGTTTTTCAATTCAAGCACTTGAAACTACATTGCGATACATCATAGATTTATCTTACAATTGTTATATTCTTATTGGAGATACACGTGAACTTCTGAAGTTTGAATTTGCAACTACAAGTCCTTTGCTAAAAAAACACTTGACGCAAAAGAATTCTTTATCATCATCAAAACGTAAAACATTGAAACACAAACAGTGGAGAATTATGCAATGTGTTGTGAAACCATTTGGAGTGTCGGAAGATGATTTGTTTCCACGATTTCTAAAGTCTCTGTCTGTTCCCAGTGGATTGTTTGTGCTTTCATTGTCTGATTCGAATTTGTTGAGGAAAGACTTTGGCGAACCATACTTTGGCGTATCTACACGATATACGCCTCCGTTTTTGCCTATGTTTGCATATTCTGGACATCAAGACTACTGGGATATACCGATTCCTACATATGATGATATTCACTTTGCAATGAACCCATTCGAAGTGAAACAGATTCCTTGGTCGGAGAAACAATCCAAAGCCGTGTTTCGTGGAGGTATTACTGGATGTGGAGTCACTCCCGAAACCAATCAACGCATTCATCTTGCAACGAAACGCAATGATCTACTCGATGTAGGACTTGTTGAAACATCATCGAAACACTTACGATTTGATCCTCGACACGGATTGTCAGAGTTGAAAGCACATGTTCATAAAGTTCCAAAACTCCCAATGTTTACAGAACAGATCAAGTACAAATATATTCTGCATGTGGATGGAAATGTATTTGCATACCGGTGGCTCTCGTCATTTCTCACAGGTTCCTTAATTCTACGCGTCAAGAGTCGATACGTTCACTGGACAGACACATTCTTCAAAGATGGAAAACACTATATTTCAATTGCAGCTGATTTGTCGGATCTTAATGAGAAAGTGAATTGGTGTCTACACAATGATGCAGCATGCAAACGAATTGCAGAGCGTTCACGAAAGCTTGCCCAAATGTACTTAGAGAAAAGTTTTATAGAATCATATTTTTTGCGTTCGCTTCAGCGTCTCTAGCCAAAAATCATCGTTGCTCAAAATATTTGTGATCAGTACATCGGAGTATGATGTATGCAGTGATTCAACCCATTCTTCAAATTCAGGACCCATACGGTTCTTGAATTTCTGTTTCTCTTTGATCCTTGCATTTTTTAGCTGCAGGAAAACGTGTTCAACAAACTTTCCTGTGATGTAGGGATCCATACTTTCATCCTTGAGTGTTTGAACAATGCGATACCATTCTTCCATTGTATATACAAAGAAAGATGAAACTTAAAACAATTCGCAAATCGCACAAGAAAGAAAAAAAGTGGGATGCTGTGTTTGAGTATCCGGATGGTCACAAAAAGATAATTCCGTTCGGTGCAAGTGGAATGTCGGATTTCACGAAGCATAAAGATACTCTACGTAAGCAAAGGTACTTGAAACGACATTCGGGAATGGGGGAACATTGGACAAAACCAGATACTCCAGGTGCTCTCTCACGTTGGATCCTTTGGAACAAAACATCGTTTCGAGAATCCGTCAAGGATTTCAAGAAGAAATTTAAGTTAGACTAGATGCGTATCTAGAAAACGAATATCAAGTATATGATTGTTCGGTTTCCAAGATGAGTAAAGAAACTATTTATATTCTTTCAAATCCTTGCATGCCCGGACTGATAAAAATTGGACGGACAGATGCTGATCTTCCGTATCAAAGAGCATTACATCTTCAAACGTCCGGTGTTCCGACTGCCTTTATAATAGAGAAATACTGCAATACATCCGAATCAAGAAAGTATGAAAAACAAATACATGATATTCTAAAAGAATACCGTTACTCTGAGAATAGGGAGTTCTTTACAATAGATATTGAATCTGCTATATCTATAATTAGTCGTAACTTCCATTTTGATTGGAAAGACATTGATAATGAACATCGTACATCAACAAAATTTATTACACAAATCACGAATAAATATAATGCTCTCAAAAAAGAGGCCGATGAATTCGAAGCATATATGGAACGTAATAAACGTCGTATACATAGGTGGTACTATGTAGAAGTCACACAGCAATTAGGATATATACGTGATGGAATTTCAGACTATCCTGATGCTGTCAAAAATAAAAGTCCATACCTGAAAGCAGATAATCGCTCAATGAAAGATATGCTTCAACATGTTGAAGAACAATTGAATAAGTGGAAGAAAAGAGGTTCAAGTGAAACATACGAAAGAGACTATATGTAAAATTACGGTCATTCTTGCAAAGGGATCACTGTTGTGAAAAAGTCATTCCACGATAGTGTTTTTTGGCTACGGAGGTACAATGTTGCAATTCGATTGTAACTCTGGATATAGGCAAATGCAACGGTTCCAATGACAATCGGTACCCATATATCCATTTGTTCAATACATAAAAAATGGATTTGAGTATCCGAACGATGTACGAACAAAGCACAGCCATGGACCCCCCGAAGACTCGCTCTGAAAAGGGAAAGGGAAAGGGGAAGAAGTACACGAATGTGTTTTCGGGCAAGCACATTCGTGCGTCCGAAAAGAAGGCTGAAACGTCTTCTAAAAAACGGGGAGGTAAGTAAATGAAGAAAGTAAAGGATTTTATAGATACATTTGTAACGTCTGTTCGTTGGAAAATTGGAAATTTTAGCTTGTTGCCTGTTTTTTTCGGTACAGTGTTATCGCTTGGTGATATTGCGATGATGAATACTGCAAAAATGGTTCAAGTCGGACACCTCAATCCATGGATTGGTCTTCCTATATCTGTGTCATCCTATTCACTGGTCGCCTACCTTTTCTATCGAGGATTATCGTATGAAGGTATGGTTGTTACGAATCTAGTTTGGAACATGATGAGCAATATCATTGTGACATTGAGTGGTATCTTCTTATTTGGAGAAACAATACAAGGAATACGATGGGTTGGAATCGGTATGGGTTTGATTGCACTTGGAATTTTGTCCTATACTGATGATTAGTTATAACAAGTATTTTCGGTATGTACGTCGTCGTCCACCGGACTTATTACGACATGTTTTTCCTTTGTTACACTTGCTTGTGTAATTCATAACTTTCTTGTAATACTGAGAATACGTCGGAATTTTCACACGGATATCTTTGGATAATGCAAATAGCAACCCATACATCCAATACATGTATTCCTTGCGGCTATCTAACGTCGCCGGACTCTTTTGAATATATTCCGAAAAAGAACGTGAAGGATACACCTCGGAAAGAGCCGAAAGAAAAGACTGTTGAGTGGATTTCTGCTCGGGCTCCGGCTCGTCCGGATAATTCACAGCGATCGAAAACAAAAAGTCCTGCCCTAAAACCTTCGTTAATTTCATGCCCAAGTATTTTTTCTTCACGTCCTCCCATGTTGGATCTACTCCTGGATCCCTAACATTTGGATCGGTTCTCGATTGTTCTCGCAACTTTGCATTGACTTTATTATGCAAGTCAAACATCCATCGTCCAAGGTTTCCTCGTAGAGGAAGTTCGTGGACGTACTCATGTGTCGATTCTCTACAAAACTTGCAAGGAAGAATATACTGAATTTGTTTGAATAACCGTTCAGGATGTTTCGCATGCATAGATATATAGTGAAACAGTTGCCAACCGGATGGACCCCAATATCGAGTATCTACACCCATTAATGTATACCTAAAAAGAAATCCTTGCACAGATGTAAATATGACGGAACTACTTACGATCGCAGTTGCAATCTATATCGGTGCAACGCTCTACCGATTCTTTGAAGCGGTGACACACGATATCGTGTCTCCTGTGATTGGTGGATTTTTCCCTGGAGCAGAAAAGTCTGTGGATGGTGTTGTTATCACGGTTGGTTCTGCAAAAATCAAGATCGGAGCAGCCATTGGAGCAGCCGTCAATCTTGGAATTGCGTTCCTAGTTGTCTCCATGACACTTCCTCATATTAAGAAATATGCACCTGTTGGAGGTTACCGTTAATTTCTGATATATACATAAATATGGATTGGTTATCAAATTTATTGTCAAGTGCAAAAGATATAATATCATCTAGCGCGGAAAAAGCTGCAGGTGTTCTAAAACAAACACCTGCGGCACCATTTGTAGAACCTCTTCCTGGAGTTACACCTGAAAAATCAGGCATTACCTCCGGTGGTGGACGTCGTCGCAAAGCACGCAAATCAAGGAAAACTCGCCGCCGCCGCCGCTAGTCAATACGAAATGTTGTCCATCCTCCACGATGAAATGCTCCAAATTTTGCCTCCACCCGTTTCTCCATATCGGATGCAGACAATGCTTTTTGATCGTTCTCGTCTTTCCACTGCTTGAATACTCGTCGAAGATATGTTTTGTCCACAGGAACAATCTCATCGCCTTCCACGACTGGAATCAGTTTGTCTGCAATGAATTTGGCGACACCGTCTGTGTCATTGCGGTATTCCGACGTATACTCCATCACTTTCGGTGGTGCCTCCAGTTTCCTGTATCCGGATCCTTCCTTCAAAATAGTGACCAAATAGTTTAGGAACGGTGTTGCCCACTGCACAGACACGACCTTGTGCTGGATCGTTTCATCCATTGGAAACTCATTCACCTCCGATGGTTTTGCAACGAACTTCGATAGGAAATTAATGACCATAAGGCGTCGCCATGTTCCACCATCCGTTGTATTAATTTTTGGTTTGTCATTGCATGCCAAATGAAACTTTGCTTGAATCTCAAATTCAACGCCTGACTTGAATAGATCGCGAGCATACATTTTCTCTCCGGACGACACGAGTTTCATAAGTCCAGTGTTCAATGCAACGGATTCATCCGGTTCCTGCATAGTGACCATTCGTCGACCCTTGAGCCGAATAACTTCTGGGTTTGCAGAGGATGACGATCCTCGCTTTTGCGTGAAGAGTGTAATTGGAACTGTGCACGCATAATCTCCCAGTGCAGTTGCTGCTAGATTGGTAATCATAGATTTCCCGTTTGAACCTGATCCCGTGAGAATATGAAACTTCTGAGCAGGATTCCCACCAATCAAGTTTGTCGATAAATGTTTCATGAAGTATTCGCGTACCTCTGGATCCGGCAACACTTGTTGTATGAATCGATTCACGTCGGCCCATGCCTCGTACTCATAATACGGTTTCTCAGGGTCATAATCGATTCCGGTAGTGAATGACATATAGTCTTCCGGCTTTCCATCACGAAACTCAAATGTAATGAGATCAAGAATACCGTTGTTGAATGCAATAATATCTTTGTTGGAATCAACTTTCTTGGTGAACTTCTCGTCGAAGAAGAGTTCGCGACACTCTTTCATAACATTGTCTTTGAATCGAGTTGTCTTGAGTTTCACATACATTGCATTCAATCCAAGTCGTTTCTTCTCCATGTCGCAGTAATCACACATTCCACAATCCTGCTTTCCATCGGAACCTGTACAATGAATGAGTCCACGGTTCAGCATATCGTGTCCAATCGCATTTTCTTTCTTGAGAAACATGCATGCAATATCCTTTGACAACTTCAACTGCAAATCAATACCGCGATCTGTCTCCATCCAAATATGTCCGGCCCAACGGTACCATACGTTTTTCCCAAAGTCGGAACAAATATAGTTGTCACGATACTTTGCATGAATCACGCACGCAACATCGTGCTCTGTTCCGGAACATGCCATCATGAGAAGACGATCGACGTTCGTTGACTCAATGTGACGATACTCATCTTCATCATCCTCGCGCGACCAGTATCGCAATGTACCTTCTCCAAGTCGGTCTCCGTCATTTCGTAGAGTGAATCCATTCCATTTGTGAATGCACTCTGCTTCATTGTACTTCGATTCATCTTGCGATGAGAAATCAAGAAATACATCCAACAGATCCGGATGGATATTGTGAAGACAAATACCTACTTGAACCCACAAGGAATAGTCTGTGTACCGTTGTTCTTTGAGATTCATCGTGTGCTGTTTCATATACTCTTTCCGCTCCGGCTCCAAAGGAGGAAGAAGAACTCGTCCTGCGCCTGCAGAGGATGCACGTGATTGAGCTTTGTCGCCTCGCGATGCAGGACGACCACGCTTCGGTTTCACAGCATTCCCACCGGAAATTCGAACTTCCGGTTCCTGCTTTGCGAGACCTGCATAGATCCGCGTTCCTTCTTCTGTCATCGGAGTTTCTTGTCCATCTTCACGTACCAACGAAAGCGTCTTCATGAGCTCAATCGATACAGGAGGAATCTCATCAAGAACAGATACATTCTTGTCCTTGTACTGCACGACATACGAGATCAAGTACGGCAAAGAACTCGTGTCTGCTTTTCGAGATCCATAGAGTGTCCATGGAACTGATCGGTTCACAACTTGTTCATCATAAATTTTATCCCATGTTTCTGTCACAGGTAAGCTTGGAAAGTATGTGCCCATGTTTTTCAACAGATTCCGACGAACTCGTTGCTCTACGAATTTGTGAGTGCACACACTTGGAACAACAATATGAATTCCTGACTTCATTTTGTTTTTCTTCGTGTCCAAGGTTGGTTTCCGCTTTTCCATAATGTACACGTCTGTCGTCTCTGGGATCATCAAATATGTTTGAACTTCATTCATGTATGCTTTCACGAAATCCAATACTTGCATCCTCGTGTGCATATGCTTCGTAATGTCTGTTCCATAAATGAAATCAAAGTCAACCCGCAAAGGACCAATTTCTGATGACTTTTCCACAATATACTGCTTCTCTTGATCGCGTATGCTTTCGACATACAGCTCATAAAATTGATCTTTGTGATCGTCAGGAATGAAATATTTACCACCCTTGAGGGACGTATGTGTCCACACCCCGTCCGCCTTGTGGTTGTCTAGAAATTTCTGTAGAGTCATTCCTTGTGCCATTCGTGTTGTTTGTGGAGATGATTAATCGTAAGTAAGTCCGTTTTAGACGAATGAATTTCCGTCCAAAATAGGTCCACCGTTTCCGTCCAAAATAGGTCCACCATTTCCGTCCAATACGGTCGGAGGAGTTCGTCTACATCCGGCTCGGACCAAAGATTGTATGCTTGGACAGTATACGTACATTGGTCGACTATGAATATTCCCTTGTCCGTAAAACTTACGAACTTGGAGCTTCCTTGCTGTCACTGGCATATTGTTTATAATACTCCGAGTAACTTAGTGGTTTCTCAGGAGGAGGACTTGTACCAATGACCGGAGCAACAAATCTGTCAAACAGTTTTTGACCAATCACTCGTGAGGCTTCATCGTCTGTAAGCTCACCGAGTTCAACTTTGCGTCGGAGCTTCAACATCTCAAAGAATGTCGAATCCAGTTTTCCATCCATGTGCATCTCAAAAATAGTGGGGAAATGATCATACAAATACTTATTTTCTTCCACAATTTTTTCACGGTATTTGTCAGGATTCACTTGTTTCGTAAGTCTATGTTTCCGAACACTTGCGTCCATATTTCGCACGAGTGCCTGAATTTGGATTGAAGTAAGAGCAGACATTTCCTTATTTCTGCTGAATAGATTAAGATGTCAGGACGAACGCTTTCGAATGGACAAATATTGCCTCCTCCGGTTCCAATGCATATTCCAAAGCAATCCAACGTTCCTGGAGGAATGTTGGAAGCAGCCGCAGCCATGACAATCAATTCCCGAAACCATCAAATTGCCACTGCCAAAGCAATGGGTGTTGGTCAAAAAGGAGGAGCGAATGCGCCTGCATCCACACTTCCAACGGCCGGATCGATTCCAGGAGTGGATCCTACCAATACACATATTCGAAACGTAGACAACTTGAATGCAATTCGCGCAGCTCGAGCAGGAGATGCGCTCGCCAATGCTGCACCATATTATCCTGCAAAAAAAGGAGGAAGGAGAACTAAACATGGACGCGGTCGTACAAGGGCTCATCGGCGGAGGAACCATAAGTCTTCTCGCAGTCGTCGTAGGAGTCGTCGCCGTATTTAATGAAACGTGGAAAAATACAATTACATCCCCTGCATTTCTTGCAGTATGGGTATTTGTTATTACAGGACTTCAATGTGGACAACTGTTTCTCATCTGGCAACTTGTGACAACTTTTTCGGAAGCACCGACTCAAACAGATCAAGCAGTCGTGAAATAAGTTCCAAACATTCGTCATGGCTGACAACTCCTGTAAGAATAATCTTTCCGGTTCGAAATACTTTTGCAGTCCAGTTTCCATCACCAATTCGTATTTTTACTCCAGGGTATACGTCTGGATCATAATGTGATTGAATGGTTGGATCATTCATTGCTCGAATTGCTGTATGCAACTGCTCTCTTGCAACGGTTGCATTCGACATGAGTTGTGTCGTATAATTCATCAAGACAACCCGTCGATTCAATACTTCTGGAACAATCTCTGGATTCATACACTCCTTACAGTCTGTAGACAGTGTATGGAGAAGGTACTTCATAACATCATGATCATACTTATCATCTAGAACTCCTGTCATGTGAAATACTCCATTTTGGAATATTTTTACAGTAATTTCTTTCTTCAAGAGTGTTCCATCTCCTTCGCTCAGAACAACAATTGTGAGTGAATTATTACAGAATCCTGTCGATGATGTTGACTGTTTCTTTGCAGACCGACGTTTGATCTTATCGCGTTTGCTTTCGCCTTTTTTTACAACACCTCGCTTTTCGACTTTAATGAGTGAATCGGAAAGCGGGATGCATTCTGCGAGCGTTGATGTATTGAATGTCATATTGGTTTTATATAACACCACCATCGTTGATAGAGTTGGTGTTTCCATTGACATTCATTGTGTAAAAGACATCGATTTCGTTTTTCCACGAGTTAGGAATACTTTCAGGAAAATGACAGACCATACCGACTGTACATTGTCGTATCAACTTTCGAATCCGTGTTTGGTGCATTGGGTCCAGCATCCATCCAACCTCTAGGTATCCAAGAAATACTGGGATCGTTGTGTGATGAGATACAATCGACTCACTTTCTGTCATAAGTAACTTCGATGGAGTCGTAGATAAATCAATTGCATTCGGGTGCGAGTCCATGAAAAAAGTTTTGAACTCTTTGTACTTCTGGATACCTCCACACACCCACAACATTAGTTACATGTCTCCAACCCATATTAAAACGGTTTGATTTGTCCAAGAGTTGGATCATTGATTTTTAAGTGGGCCGGAGCGTTCGAAAGAGTAAACACTGTAGGAATACGTTTTGGATTCACATGCAAGTCATTGCCGTGTTTCTTCTCCACAAATCCAGATTTGGGAGTATAGTATCCACCAATGCGTGATCCACCCACTCCTTGGTTCTGAAAGCTGTGAGGTGCGACCACGACGCGTGATGTTTGATTCGTAGACTCTTTTTGAGGACAGTATGCCAATCCTTGACTGTGTACGTGATTGGCTTGTGGGGTCGTGCATGGGGTCATTGCAGACAAACGAATGGTTGTGTCTACAAATAATGTTTTCGACGCGAGGTCTTTGTTGCAACGCAACGTCTTTGTATAGTCTCCTGCAGGAGAATACAGTGTCCCATCCTGTTCTGGAATGGGAGTACACAGTTGAGTTTTTACTCCTCCGGCACGGTACGGGGCATCTGTATTCACACCAATATGTCCTCGATATGCAGTGAACTCACTTGCATCCGCCGGTCGAGTGATGTGTTTAGTGAATGAAACACTCGGATTCGCATCACGGTTTCGATCCGTATCGATACGCAGAGTCCCTACACCTTTTCCATCCTCAAAAAATTTCTGATTCGATTCGAATCTACGTTTTGTAATGTATGTCGATGCATCTACAGGTCTCTGAACTTTGAGTACTTTATGCTGTGCGTCTCGTTTATTTTGCAAGTACGTCGAGTACGACATTTGTGTTTCCCCATGAATATTTCTTATGAAGTATATCTACAAACTATGAAGCTTCCTATACCACCCCCTGCAACGCGACAGATCGCATGTATGACACCCTATTATATAACTATGTTTTCTACACAAAGGATACATAATTGGATAATTCGAATCGTCGAGAAAAACCGATTCAAACAATACACTCTGCACAAAGAACAAAATGGATCCACTCTTTGAACGACGAAATCTTTCGAAAAAAGTCCATATTCATTCGAAGTTCCTTCAGAAGAACATACAGGCATCGATTCTCGCTCAACTTAAGATGAACTTTGAAGGACGATGTTCTCCAGAGGGATTTATTCAACCAAAAAGCATTACAATTCTAGACTACTCTCTAGGAAGAACAAACTACATCAAAGGAGGAGTCGACTATGATGTTCAGTTCCAATGTGATGTGTGCATGCCTCATGCAGGTCAGCAGTTCAAAGCAGTCGTCACCGTTCGAAGTAAGATTGGTATTCATGCACACACATCTCCTATTCAAGTATTGATTCCTCGTGATCTTCATATTGGAAATGAAGAGTTTGACACGATAAAGGTGGGGGAAGAAGTAACGTTTCAAGTCGTTGGAACACAGTTCAAGCAGCAAGATCGTGAAATCGTTGTTCTTGCGACTTTAGGTACAAAGGTGAGTGCACCTGTAGAACTTCCATTGCTCACTCCACCTCCTCCTCCAACTGTAGATGTTCCATCTGGAGATGAGAAAAAGGTAGTGGTTTCTGCAGAAGAGAAACCAAAGACTCGAAAGCTTAAACTTAAACAGAAAACAGGAGGTTCACACAATGAATCGTCTACGTTTGGAGAAATTGAAGGAAAAGATTGATAGTCTGGATTCCAACGAGCATCGGCAAATCTATAACATTATCAAGAACAGTAAAGTAGATTTTCATTCTACAAAAACCCAGCAAGGAATTCTTGTGACTGCAGATTCATTAGAACCCAAAACAATTGAAGATATTGAAAAGTATGTTCTTTTTTGCATTGATCAAAAGAAACGTATACATGAAGATATGAAAATTCGCAAAGAGTATGAACGAATGGTATAGTTTTAAAGAAAAAATGCGCTTTCCTTTCCAGTGTGCGCGGTCACTGGGTCGTTGTCCTGTATAAAACACAGGCTTGATTTTACGAGCAGCAACAAACGACATTGTGCTCGCCAGATACGTACATAGGAAGAGAAATTTAGCTACAATTTCCGTCCATGTACCCTACCTAGTTGTAAAATTCACCCCCTCCCGTGATTCTACCGAAGTCCCTATTTGACTTCTTTGCCTATCTATTGACTGAGCCGTCCTCCTTTCTCGTCAATCCGGAACTCGAGCCGAGTTCCCCACCACAGCATAGCTGTGTACTCGTATCTACTTTAGATATTTCAAATCCGTTTTTCAAGAAACGTTCTGTCTATCGAAAGAGCCGGTCGCAAATAGCATAATAGTTGATCTTCGCGATTTCGTATGCAGAGTCGGCTTCAGACAATGCGTCCTTGAAATTATTGTACTCTGGGTCCTCTTCGGGTAACCCACACCTTTCCAGCGCCCTGCAACAGGCATACAACGTCTTCAAGGCATCAACGTAAGCCCAGTAGGCATAAAGGATATCGATCTTGTCGTTGTCTGACATCGGACGACCCGCTAGGTAGTGTTCCATATCTTGATATTCACTCAAACTTATTCTTTTCTTCGTGTTCTTTTTTGTGCTTGATTTTATAAATCCATTTTTCAAAGAAAAAATTGGGTCTTCACGTTTACAGTTTGCAAAACATGAAGAACACCGTTCTATCGAAAGAGCCTATAATAAATATCACGATAGTTGTTCCACGCGATTTCGAGTGCCTTGTGGGCTTCAGAACATGCGTCCTCGAGTATCATGTACTCTGGGTCCTCTTCAGGTAACCCACACGTGGACAGCGCCCTGCAACAGGCATGGTACTGATTTTCGACATCAAGGTACACTTTGCAGGCGTCAAGGATGTCGATCTTGGCGTTCTCTGACATCGGACGGTCCGCTAGGTAGCTTTCTATAAACTGGTAGTCACTCAAGCTCATTCCTTTCTTCGTGTTCTTTTTTGTGTTTGATTTTATAAATCCATTTTTCAAAGAAAAAATTGGGTCTTCACATTCGCAGTTTGCAAAACATGAAGAACACCGTTCTATCGAAAGAGCCGATCGTAAGTAATGTTGTAGCAGACTTTGGCAGTCTTGACTACCTTCCTTGACGCAATCAATGCCTCATCGAGTTTGGCCTTTTGTTCGTCAGATAATGATGCATCGCAACATTTCTTTGCATCCTCGAGGGCTATCAACGCCCTTACAGCATTCATCCACACCCTGCTGGTGTTGATGATAGCGTTCTTGGCGTTCTTTGAAATCGGACTCGACTTTATGCCGAGTTCCCATTCGCGTTCCCTGTCTGGACTACTCATTCTTTTCTTCGTGTTCTTTTTTGTGCTTGATTTTATAAATCCATTTTTCAAAGAAAAAATTGGGTCTTCACGTTTACAGTTTGCAAAACATGAAGAACACCGTTCTATCGAAAGAGCCGATCGTAAATAGCATAATAGTTGTCCCACGCGATATCGTATGCCTTGTAGGCTTCAGACAATTCGTCCTTGAGTTTCTTGTACTCTGGGTCCTCTTCGGGTAACCCACACGTTTCCAGCGCCTCTTCACAGGCATCCCACGTGTTGTAGGCATCAAAGTACACTTTGTAGGCGTCAAGCATATCGTGCTTGTCGTTCCCTGAAATCTCATTGACTGCTAGGTAGCGTTCCATATCGTATACAGTGGCTAGATGGGTCATTCTTTTCTTCGTATTCTTTTTTGTGCTTGATTTTATAAATTCATTTTTCAAAGAAAAAATTGGGTCTTCATGTTTACAGTTTGTAAAACATGAAGAACACCGTTCTATCGAAAGAGCCGTCTGCGAATAGCATAATAGTTCTCCCACGCGATATTGGATACCCGCGCGGCTTCAGAAGATGCGTCCTCGAGTATCATGTACTCTGGGTCCTCTTCGGGTAACCCACACATGTCCCGCGCCCTGATACAGGCATAGTACTTGTTGTAGGCATCAAGGTACGCCTTGTAGGCGTCAAGGACGTCGATCTTGTCGTTGTCTGACACCGGACGGTCCGCTAGCTCGCGTTCCAAATGTTGGTATAAATGTTGATCATCGGCAGTCCAGCTCATTCTTTTCTTCGTGTTCTTCTTTGTGTTTGATTTTATAAAATCCGTTTTTCAAAGAAAAAATTGGGTCTTCACGTTTACAGTTTGTAAAACATGAAGAACACCGTTCTATCGAATGAGCCGTCTGCGAATAGCAAGAAAGTTGTCAAACGCGATTTGGACTGCCTTGTGGGCTTCATACCATACGTCCCATGTGTCCTCAATACAGGCCTTCGACTTGTTGTAGGCGTCAGAGTACACCTTGTAGGCGTCACGGATGTCCATCTTGTCGTTTTCTGACATCGGATTGTCCGCTATCTCGCATTCCAAACGTTCACATCCACTCGAGCTCATTCTTTTCTTCGTGTTCTTTTTTATTCTTGATTTTATAAATCCGTTTTTCAAAGAAAAAATTGGGTCTTCACGTTTACAGTTTGTAAAACATGAAGAACACCGTTCTATGGAAAGAGCCGTCTGCGAATAGCAACATAGTTGTTCCACGCGATTTCGCGTGCCTGCTCGGCTTCAGACAATTCGTCGTTGAGTTTCTTGTACTCTGGGTCCTCTAACCCACACGTGTCCAGCGCCCAGCAACAGGCAGTGTGCTCGTGTTCGGTATCAAAGTACACTTTGTAGGCGTCAAGCATGTCGATCTTGTCATTCTCTGAAATCGGACGGTCCGCTAGGTTGTGTAGTACCAAACGTTGGTATAAAAGTTGATCATCGTGACTCAAGCTCATTCTTTTCTTCGTGTTCTTTTTTATGTTTGTTTTTATAAATCCATTTTTCAAAGGAAAAAAATTGGGTCTTCACGTTTACAGTTTGTAAAACATGAAGAACACCGTTCTATCGAACGAGCCGTCTGTCAATAGCATCAAAGTTGTCCCTCGCGATATCGTGTGCATCGTTGGCTTTAGACCATGTGTCCTTGAGTTTCTTGTACTCTGGGTCCTCTTCGGGTAACCCACACCTTTCCAGAGCCCTGATACAGGCATACAACGTCTCCAAGGTATCAATGCACGCCTTGTAGGCGTCAAGGATGTCGATCTTGTCGTTCTCTGACATCTGACGATTCGCTATCTCGCGTTCCAAACATTGGTATACAGTCCAGCTCATTCTTTTCTTCGTGTTCTTTTTTGTGTTTGTTTTTATAAATCCATTTTTCAAAGAAAAAATTGGGTCTTCACGTTTACAGTTTGCAAAACATGAAGAACACCGTTCTATCGAAAGAGCCGTATGTAAATATCACGATAGTTGTCCCACGCGATTTCGACTGCCTGCACGGCTTGAGACCATGCGACATAGAGTTGATCGTACTCTAGTTCCTCTATGGCTAACTCACACGTGCGCAGCGCCTCGTTACAGGCATCTTTTTGTCTGCAGGCGTCAAAGTACGCCTTGTAGGCGTCAAGGATATTGATCTTGTCGTTGTTTGACATCGGACGATCCGCTAGGCGGCGTTCAATATCTTGATACTCGTCAATCAAGCTCATTCTTTTCTTCGTGTTCTTTTTTGTGTTTGATTTTATAAATCCATTTTTCAAAGAAAAAAAATTGGGTCTTCACGTTTACAGTTTGTAAAACATGAAGAACACCGTTCTATCGAAAGAGCCGATCGTAAATATCACGATAGTTGTACCACGCGATATTGGATACCCGCGTAGAATCCTTCCATGCGTCCTCGAGTTTCTTGTAGTCTGGGTCCTCTCTGGCTAACAAAGACGTTTCCAGAGCATCGGTAGATACTCTCAACGTGTTCAAGGCATCAAGGTACGCCTTGTAGGCGTCAAGGATATCGATCTGGTCATTCTCTGAAATCGGACGGTCCGCTAGGTAGCGTTCCAAACGTTGGTATTCACGCAAGCTCATTCTTTTCTTCGTGTTCTTTTTTGTTCTTGATTTTATAAATCCATTTTTCAAAGGTTTGAAAACGGATTTGAGAGAGACGAGACTCTATTTTCTCAACAGAATGGCAACAATCTATGCAGACTCGAAAGAGTGTTCCATAGAGGATATTGCCGCGATTCCTGCAGACAAACAGATGCCTGCGATCATCCAGATCCGTAAAGGGAATGTAAACATTGAACTGGTCGCTATTCTTGGCGACGACTACTATCGCTGCTACGAGTGCACGTACGTCGGAGACGGCGAACACATCAAGCGGCGAGCGAACGTTCTGTCGCTCGATTTACTCGATGCGATTCAGACGCATGTAGACAGACTGAATGCAAATTAAAACAAACGCATGAACAAAGGAATGAATCTGGAGTACCTTTTTCCACGAAAAGATGGAATTGATTACTCCAAGCTAAAAGTTACAGAAGAAGGATTATACAGTATTACGAAGCGTAAAGATGCACAACAATTCATGAAAATTATACAATCTGAAATTCCAAATCTCAAACATATGACTGTCACGGATGCAACTGCATGTATTGGAGGAGATACATTAAACTTTGCAAAGTATGTTGAACATGTATATTCTATCGAAATGAACAAAACCAACTTCTCTGCGTTAAAAAACAATGTTCAAGTATACGGATACAAAAACATTACATTGTACAACAAAGATAGCGTAAAGTTTTTCAATTGGAAAACAGATGTTTTATTTGTGGATGCACCTTGGGGAGGACCATCCTACAAATCTGAACACCAACTTGATTTATTTTTATCGAATACGCGTCTAGATACATGGATTCAGAAAATCTTGAAACGAAAGAATCGCCCGTCCTATATTCTCTTAAAACTTCCTGCAAATTATAACTTTCAACGTTTAAAAGATTTAGATGGTACTACAAAAGTTCATCTCCATCCAATTCGATCGTATGTCATTGTACTTATTCAATGAATTATGCGAGTGTCTTATATAGTCTAAAAGACTTTATTGCATCATTATTCCAAATCGACATTGACTCAACATCAAATCCATAGTACCACATAAATTCGTCACGTGCTTGTTTTATTAGAGCGTTCTTCACATAAAACCCAGCTTTACCACTATCTCTTTGTAGCCTAGTCCAATCTACAAAATAATTCTTATATTTATTCATATATTTATATTTAGAGAATAACTTACTTTTAACTTTTAAACCGTACATATCATTGATCTTTTTAATATCTTCGTATGTTTTTACAATTATAAGTTTTTTCATATCAATATCAAATTCATACATGTATTTATATTTAAAATGATCTTCAAGAAATTCATATTTGATAAATTCTTCCCAAACTCCTTTCGGAGCTAACCAAAGACCTATCGGTTTAATACCAATTCCAACTAATCGAGTCGTAAATTTTGAATACGGTTTCTCTGTTAAATGATAAAATTTCATTTGTACTTATTCAATAGAATGAATTTATGTCTGCATTGAACTTGTTTCGAATAGCTTCTAGCAAATCTTTGGATGAGAATGGTATATAGACAGTTGTAACTGTTGCAAAAAATACAATTTCAATCATTACAATAATCAACGCCATCGTTGCATTGAATACTACAATATTTAAAATATTTAGATTGTATGCAAGTATGAGTCGATATGCAATATACAATGAGAATGAAATACATACGAATCCAGTAAATGCTAAAAACATAAAAATAGTTAGATTTTCATTCTCAAACTGAAATTTACTTTGTCGAATAATGTTTTGAGGAATAGTTGTATCGGATGCAGTCTTTGGAACAGGAATAAAAGGAATAACTTCTGTTATGGTTGGGATCATGCCTGCAGAATCACATGCAAATTTTTTGATCATTGCATTTGTGAGTGGCCCTACAATAGCAATCAATACCGGAACCCAAAATGCCCAAATAATGGATGATGCAATGAGTCCATTCACAACTGCTTTTATGATGTATGGTTCATGTTCCATTTGTATTTATAAATACAATGCCTTTTAACAAGTGTTCAATATAATACACTGACTTCCGCATTGAACTTGTTTCGAATAGCTTCTAACAAATCTTTGGATGAGAATGGTATATAGACAGTTGTAACTGTTGCAAAAAAGATAACTTCAATTACTACAATAATTACTGCCATTAGTGCATTGAACATTGCAATATTCCGAATATTTAGATTGTATGCGAGTATAAGTCGATATGCAACATACAAAGAGATTGAAATATACATGAATCCAGTAAACGCTAAAAACATAAAAATAATTAGATTCTCCTTCTGAAACTGAAGTTTATCTTGTCCAATAATTTTTTGAGGAACACGTGTGTCGCGATCCCACCATTTGGGTATGTATGCATTCTTACATACATACTCTTTTATGTTTGCATTTATAAACGGTCCTACAACCGTAATCAACAACGGAACCCAGAATGCCCAAATAACGGATGACGCAATGAGTCCATTCACAACCGCTTTTATAATGTATGGCTTAATTTTCATTTGTATTTATAAATACAATGTCTTTCTGGCCAGATATTTGTATGCACACATCTTTCTTTATGGCATTTTTAACAGGTTTTTATTTTTTATTTGTTACCTATTCACAAACAAATAGTTTGACGAACGTTCTTTACAATTCAATTCGTGAAAAGATTATTTCAGTAAGTGCACTATCTACTCCTTCTGTGTTACAAAAGTTCCAAGAGCAAATAAATGTTTTCATTGAAAATGCTCAACAATATCCAGATAATTCTCAAAAGAACAATCCAGGTGTTTTGAAAGCAGTATCGATTATCGTTGGAATTCTTGCACCTTTTTTGTTTTGTCTATCCGTATACTTGGAATGGGTTTGGGGCGGAAGTGTATCTGAACTCCTTATTTCAAATTGTATAGTTCTTCTCTTTATTGCTGCAACTGAATTTATTATTGTCGGAGTATTCTTATATAATTTTGTTGTTATTGATTCAGATTTTGTCACTGCAATTATACCCGTCAGGAACGGAACAAATTATGATTGTAACTTTGTGAAACCACTCATAAAATCTCTATTTCCATTTATCCCGATGTAAAATGAATCTACATAGAATCAAGTACTAAGAGTAAGCACAATGAAGTTTTGCCCTGCATGCAGAAACATGTTGTTCGGCATCGAAGAGACAAAGGAAAAGAAAGCAGTTCTTTCGTGTCGCAAATGTACATACACGGAAGAAATCAATCCTGTCAATCCAGTTATTTACGAGCATATTCTAAAAGAAGACAAGACATCTCGTCTTGCATTGAATCCATACTTGAAGAACGATCCAACCCTCAATCATCTCACAAACATTCAGTGTCCGAATCCAGCATGCGTATCTCACGGATCCAAAGTTGAAAACGATGTTGTTGCCGTGAAGATTAATGATAGAAACTTGATTTGGATGTACCAATGTGTCCATTGCGATGCATCATGGAAGCAAGCATCTGGAATTCGAGCCTAGTAAATAAATGAGCACGCAAGCCGAACGTTTTTCATCGTGCGTCAAGAAAATTACAAAAAATTGGAAAGCATCCAAGCTTACGAAACGTAATCCAGCAAAAAAGCGTTACACAAAAGCTGAAAAGGAACGTATTGCGATTGCAATATGCACAAAAAGTGTTTTGTGGCCACAAGGACGTACAATACGGCGATTTGCAATGGTTGGAGAGAAACCAGTTCTGATTACACAGAAGAAGAAATTCGTCTCAAAATCTCGGTAGTGAACTCATTCATTTCAGGTTGTGGGGATACCTTATTGCATGTAGACACTATACTTGCAAGCGTTGACTCTTCAATACATTCTATAATAACTGATTGAGGAAGACATGACCATGCCTGATCGTCACGAACTCCAAACGATATCATGTATTTGTAGAGTTCCATACATGCATCATGATGTTTCATAAGTTTCCCAATACAGTGACCGTTATAACGAATACGGGTTCCGTCTTCACTCATCAAATGTCTGGGAACCCAGAACGATATTTCTGTTGGAAGAACACGACGAGTTACTTCCGTTTGTTTTCCAAACCATTCGGATGCAAGATACATTGGAAGTCTGTAGCGAAGCGTGACAATACCTTGATGTATGTCTAGTGTCTCTACCGACATTTGTGTCTGTATAGATGTTCACATGAAAATACATTCGTGAAAAACGGATTTGGAATCATAGTGTCGGAAGAGATACAGACACAACAATGGCGTGCGATAAAATTGAATGGGTATTTGAGTACCGCGCGCTTGCAAGAAAGATCGGATGGCCGGAGACGTATGTATACGTAGGAAGCACGGAAAAGCCTCTTACCATTCGCATACTACTCCCTAAGAACGCAAGGTTCTCACAAGACAACGTGTTGCTTTCCTACGTGAAAGCAGACATTGCGTTCAACCATGGAAAAATCTACGAGAAGTCTGTTGTGACTAGCATGATGGATCTAGACTATCCTGCGATTTCCGAGTTCCCAACCGATACGGAGACCGGCGTGAACATAGATATACTCTCGTACACGCTGGGCTAATTGGGAACGTTTTTTACTAAATGAGATCGACATGTGTCAAGAAATGACGGCGACAGCATTGACGACGAACACCTAGTTCATCCAGAGCCTTCCCTTCTGCTGTTTTTGTAGTTGTCGCAGTCAGATACTCCATCTCTGTTTTTCCTGACTCTTTGCGATGTTCTTTCACCTTATCAAGGTATGCTTGCCACTTTCCTGCAATAACACTGTTGCATGTGATGCATCGGATTGGAAATATCATTTACTCTTCTTGATCCGAATCTTTGTAGATTCGTTTTCTATGTGAAAAAGATAAGAATGTCGTATGATGAACCACTTGCCATCCTATTCAGCGGGTGTTTACTTCTTGTACTCGGCGTTGGTCAGTTCAGTCATTTCGTCCTAGAGACACTCGTACGCCTCACTCGTCCTGGAGCAACTGTATTCCTGCTTGGTGTACTCGCATTCCTCTACATCAAAAAACTTCACTATAGTTTTTTGGTCTTTGCAGTTCTCGTCATCTATTTCTTGCGTGATGTGTGGGATACTTGGATGCACTCGGACGCACGAGGAGCATATATTGATCGAGGTGTAGATCAAGATCGATTCAATCCGTTCACAAGTATTGATTTGCAAATGGCAGATAAATCCGTCGTGCATGCGTCTCCATCCATGTACTTTCAGCCTCCTACATTTACGGACGGGCTTCTTGTGTTTCCTCCTTCTGCCGAAGTTCTTGAAGAGTTGAATGGATCTACCACATAATTGTGAGATCATTGGCAGACCAGTACTCAGATACTCCATTCGGGAGACGCCTGTGAATAATGAATGGAATCTTGTGTTCCATCACTTCTTTCTCTGCAACTGCCCATACGAACTTTGGATCGGATGTAAGCATTCCATCGAGAGACACAAGTGGTTTCGATCCATCTGCAAGTTGTTGTGCTCGTGTTCCAACAAGTGTTACATATTCATACTTCGTGAAATACGGTAATGTTGTTTTTTCGAGTGCGAGTGCATCCTGAAGCTGTTTTCGTCCAACGGACTGAACTTCAGGATGAAGAATACGCGATTCGTGTCGAACAGTCTCCATTGTCTTACTCTATATTTCAATTCTCTATACCTTTTCATTTTCAATGAAAGATAGAACTATAAAATCCAGAAAACTGGAGGAGAACATGTAGGACACCAAACTTTGCAACCAAAACAGCAAACTCACCAAAGATAGTGAGAGTGATTGGGTGACCTCGAAGGTATGCCATTGCAAAAAATACAAGAGACGGTACAATTGCCATCAGAAGTGTCTCTATCGTAAAATTCACAGGCTTTGCATACGGGTATGCGAGATCTCGAACAACTCCGGACACTGTTGCAAGAAACAAGAATGCTACACACATAATAAATACAATTCCATCAAAGATGAAGTCATAGGAGGACATTCCAAAGATCCTTCGAGTAAATGCGTCGGACCCTGATCGACTGAACACACCAAACAACACAGATAGCAGTATACCAATAAGACCCCCTGCAATAATTGCAATATACATAAAATCCATTTGTATATATCAAGTGAAAAATGGACTCGTTTTAATCCAAGTAAAAATATAACAGTATGGACATACCTTTGGACGTGTCTTCGTTTGTGGATATTGCAAAAAAGGATCCACATGCAGAAGTCGAATGTAAACTATTTTCAGGAAAAATTCAAACGAAAGATGTTGCCGATCGTATTCAAGAACAAATTTTGACTCTGTGCATTGGTCCCCAAAAGGACGAGCACAGACTTACAATTATGTATGGAGATGGAAACCGAGTGAATGTTCTAGGGATTCAAAATATACAAACTGTGTGCATCACCAATTCATTCAAAGAAGTTCCATTATTTGTAGAAAAAAAGCAGCGATACTTTGAAAGTGATCTTGGCAAAAAAGATATGATTGATGCTCCTGAACTCTCTGCTCGATTCACACTACGATCCGAGCAAATGGTACGAAAGGATTGGGAAGGGAATCCATCCGACCCGAAAGGACATATACGATTGCTCCATCGAAAATCATTTATAAGTGCATCACAACTGTTTCAAATTGACTTTTCTGTTGTCAAAACACGACCAATGAACTCAAAGCAATCTATACGTGATATGCTCAAGCAAACGCACACGTACGAACTTGAGATTGAGTTTGTGAACAAAGGGACTGAACTTGCATCGTCTGCTATTCTTGAAGATCTGAAACAGATTATTTACGGTATTTCCACAGCGTATTACCAGAGTCCATTTCTTCTTCCTGTCTCTGATTTGCAGAGGTACTCTCAAGAGTTTTTAGCGAGCTCAAACGAATTTGTCAATCCAGTGACGATGATTCGTCGTCATCTCCGTGCCGAAAACCCACACAACATTCTTCATGATTACACTGTCACAAACAAAGCAGATGGTGAACGACGAGGATTGTATGTGACTCGTGACAAGAAACTTATTATGGTGAATAAAAATGGCCAAGTGACATGGACAGGGATTACAGGATTGAGCGATACACATGTTGGAGACTTTCTTGATGGTGAATATATTCCTGCTCATCACCTGTTCTGCATCTTTGATGTTTACCGATTTCGTGGACGAGACACACGAGGTCTTCCATTGATGAAGACAGATGAAGATACTCTCAAGAATCCTTTGAATTCTCGTCTCGGATGTGCTCGTGAATTCATTCAAGATTTGAAGACTCAGTTCCGAATGACACCCGCATTACAACAAATTCGGATTGAGACAAAACTATTTCTTGCAGGGGATGGTCCTGCTATGGAGGAATGTATTCGCACAATGTTGGATACGACATTCGAATACGAAACCGATGGACTTATCTTTACACCTCGATCGAGTCCGGTTGCTCCACGTGGAGATCGCAAAGGACGAACATGGTTGCGCGTCTACAAATGGAAACCACCTCATTTGAATACAATTGATTTTCTCGTTCGAATGTCTTCCGAAGAAACATTTGATGTCGTTCGTAAAACAAAAGCAAAATCCGGAGAACTGTACATCTCTCGAAATGCAGGAGAAGATATTGTGTTTCCGCGTGAAACGATGACAGGAGAATACAGTCCTCCCAAACTTCCTCCGGATCTACAACGCGTTGCAGACACAAACACTCGTATTCCTTCCGTGTTTCAACCTGAACTTCCTCGAGATCCAGATGCATACAAAATTATGGTTCCTGTCAATGAAAAAGGTCTCACGGTTGATTCATTTGGAAACCGTATTGAAGATAATACGATTGTCGAATGTTCCTACGATATGGAACTCAATCGTTGGACCATACTTCGTACTCGCTACGATAAAACACACTCGTATCGTGTTCTTCGAAAACCAGAGTATGGAAATGATGTATCCACTGCAAACAGTATTTGGACATCCATTCATGTTCCCGTGACAGAAGAGATGGTTCGAACGCTCTTTACAAATCCACTCGATCATGCGTTAGAAGATGATTCGTATTATCGCGATGATCTGAATCGCAAAGATCGTATTTTCACCGATGTCTATCAATTCCACAATCGTATCAAAGATCTGGTGTATTCGAACACGGTGAAGCATGAAGATACATTGCTTGAATTAGCGTCCGGACGAGGCGGTGATCTTCCTCGCTGGAAGAGATCCAAAGTATCGAAAGTTGTAGCTGTGGATATTTCGCTCTCCAACATTAACTCTCCAACTCAAGGGGCTGCAATACGATACATACAAGATAAACAAAATCATCCACACGATTATATTCCTCCGTGTCTGTTTGTTCAAGGGGATATGAATGTGTTTCCACTGTTCGATCAAGATGACAAGTACATGTCCATTCTTACCGGAAAAGAACATGGATCTACAAAATACTTGTCTCAATTCGATGGTCTACATTCGTTTGACGCAATTTCATGCCAGTTTGCGATGCATTATGCATGTGAAACTGAAGAAGTGTTTCGTGCATTTGCGAAAAATTTGCAGAAGTACGGAAAAGATACATTCTTTGGAACATGTTCGGATGGTCAATCCATATACTCATTGCTTGTTGGAAAGAAAGCTCACCTGTTTGGACGCGATAAACGTATTGCAGGAGAATACTTTAAACTCTATGAAGATCGCGAATCGTGGCCAGAAGAATTTGGAATGCCCGTACGAGTATCCTTAGAAAGTTTCGACAAACCGGCTGTGGAGTACTTGGTTCCATTTGAAAAAGTGACACGCATTCTCGATGAGCACGGATGGGATCTTGTGGAAACAAAATTATTCAAAGAATGGTACTCGTCTCAAACACGCACAACATTGACTGTCGAAGAACAAGAATTCTCTTTTCTCAATCGTTCCTTTCTCTTTCGACGATCCAAAACAAAGAAAGAAGCTCCTGCGGAAGCCGTTGCGGAAGCCGTTGCGGAAGCCCCTAAGAAACGTAAACTAATTGTGAAAGATGAACCGGTTCCTATTCTTTTCCATGGAGCAGATGAAAGTAAAGGAGATCATAGGTACTTGAGCGTCATGTCTTCACATCCCATCGATGTGGATTCCGTATCGTTTCCAACGGTTGAACATTACTTCCAAGCAATGAAGGCAAAGGAATTTAAGGACGATGAAATCTACAAGAAGATTCTGACTGCAAAGACTCCGAAAGCAGCAAAAGCAATGGGTGACAAAATTAAGAATGTAGTCACTGAAGTTTGGGATGCAAAGAAAGATGCGGTTATGTACACTGGTCTACGTGCTAAATTCGTCCAACATCCTGAACTCAGAAAACAATTGCTGGAGACAGGTGATCTTCCTATTGGAGATGCAAATGCTCGAGACACGTATTGGGGTATTGGAACTGCAGAAACATCCGAGAAATCAAAACATCCATCCAAATGGAGAGGAAAGAATAAACTAGGTGTAATGCTTATGGATCTACGAACTGAATTTCGAGCGGAGTCTTGAAAACGAATTCTCGTTGGGGATGGGAATAATTTGTAACCGCAACAATGTATATTGAAATCACACTCACAACAATTCTAACCGTCCTATGCTTCACTGCGATTTTCCTTCGCAGATCGGACAGCCGAGAAGAGGATAGACTTCGCATTGAGTACCTAGACCATGCCAACCAAGAACTACGAAACCAATTGTATCAATACAAGATCGCGGTTCGTGAGCTTCGGGATATCTGCAATACCCTCTTTGAGGGAGATGTGATTCCTCCATTTGACGAATACGAAGATTCCGAGGAACCTCGTTCCGAGACCGAAGACGATCCACCGTCGGACAATGAAGAGGGTACTACGCGGGACTGAACGAAAAAAAAATAGTTCGTCTTTTTTTTTCAAATTGTGTCCACCTTTGGTGCAACACACTGAATATTTGTCGTTCGGAGTTTCTCTTGATGATCCTTTTTTGCATCGAATGTGCATGCATGGTCTTCCGGATACCGGCATGCAACACACACGATCTTCTCGCACTTGCACTGCACGAGGATTGAACATTTCCTCTTACAGTTTGAGCAACCACGCTTCGAAGGCAGCATCTTTCTCCTTGTCTAGATACACTTCATCCTTTTTAGAAATCTGTTTTTCAAGATTTGCAAGCTGAACCTCGAGCTCTGCAAGCTCTGCTTTCAGTGGATCATTCTTAGGCCTTGATCGAGGAGCTGCATACGTACCTTTGTCTGCAAGTACTCTCCTAGTATTCGCAATCTTGGAACATATGTCTGCATGCTTTGCATCCACGTCCTCTTTCGGTCGAGACGAGATGCGCTTCGACAGTGTTGTCTGCCACTCATCCTCGAATCTCGACTTTTTCACGAGGTACATCTCTCGAAACACACGTTGAATCTCGTAATCGTCCGTCTCTCTCACCTCATACGTTCTACGTTTGTACCCTAAGTAGTCTCGGGGTTCAATAAGGTTGGAGATACGGGTTGAATACAGACCTCGATTGGCGTATATGAACCGGTGTGCGTCTGGATCACGCACACACTTCAATACATACATGATATCCTCATCGGATGTAAAGTCATTTGCAAGAAGCCTCGCATGAGCTTCCGCTCCGGATAGTATTTCGTACGCCATCTTTTCTGTGTGTATATGTAGACTTGCCAAATCCGTTTTAAAGATTATATACAAATGCCCAATGTTTCCAATCAAGAACTGGCAGAAACTCGGGCACCACCTTTGCCTCCTCATCCAACACTCGAGATCCTTCAAGAGATTCGTGAATCCATGTGTTCTACCACTCAATCACGAGATTTTAAATTACAACCTGTACAACGTTTCCTTCGGCGTGCAATGAGTCCTGACTCTCCCACTCAAAATTTATTGATGGTGCATGGAACTGGATCTGGGAAGTCATGCAGCGCAATCCAGATTGCAGAAGAGTATATATTGCGTCCTGAGTTCCAGAACAAACGTGTCTTTGTTATTGCCAATCCATCCATTCAAGAAAACTTTAAGGCTCAGATTTTTGATATTTCAAGAGTCTCTGTTGATCCGGATGGAATTATTCTTTCGAAACAATGTACCGGACGGAGATACTTGGAAATGATTGAGCGAACACACGGTGAATCCCTTCGCATGACAGACAAAGAATCACAACAACGTATTGTCTCTGTTGCCAATCGAATTATTAATGAATTTTATGAGTTTCAAGGATACATTACCTTTGCAAACACAGTCTCTGCAAAGCAAGAATCATTGAGTCAGGCTGATTTCGAGTCATGGATTCACGAAACATTTGACAACCGCTTAGTGCTGGTCGATGAAGCCCACAACTTGAAAGAAACAACAGAAGGAAAATACAGTAAACAAGCAGCTCTTGCAATGGAAACATTAGTCAAAATAGCAGAAGGTGTTACATTAGTTTTATTGACAGCAACACCTATGTACGATCAGTATGATGAAGTCCTCTACTACTTTAACTTGTTTTTGTGGAATGATCGTACTATGTCTCCGGACAAAATTCTGAAGACATCCGATGTGTTCACCGAGTCCGGAGAGTTCAAGGCCGGTCGAGAACCTTTGTTTCGAACATGGTGTCAAAACTATATTTCATACATACGTGGCGAGAACCCATTCACATTTCCATTCCGTCTCAATCCTCCTGACGCATTGATTGCACTTCCTGATCGTACGACAGATCCAAAAGGACGTAAAATCGATACACCTAGAAAGTATCTTACACTTACCGGATCCATTGTGTCTCCTACACAAGCCGAAGCTATTCGTGGTCTAACCGTTCAATCTATTTCCGATCCTCGTCTTATCTGCGTATTCCCAGATAAAAAGGACTTTCGAGATACGTTTGAGAAAACATCCGATGGGTTTCGCTATCGCGGAGAGAAGTTCCTAGCTCCTTCAAAAATATCCACATACAGCTCGAAGTTTGGAATCATCACACGTATCTTGAATGAAACATCCGGAGTCGTATTTGTTTTTTCCAATCTAGTGGAAGCAGGAGCACAACTGTTTGCAATGTGTCTTGAAGAACATGGGTTTCAACCATTCCTTGGTCCACCACTCATGCAAGAAACATCCGGTGAAGTGACACGTGGTTCGAAAGGAAAATACACACTGTTTACATCCGAGTCATCGGATACAGATATCCGAAAGATTCTTGCACAACTCAAACGGTCTGAGAACATGGATGGTTCAATCCTACGTGTGATTGTTGCGTCTCCAAAAGTGTCGGAAGGAGTTGACTTTCGGTTTGTTCGGCAAGTACATGTGTTAGATCCATGGTTCAATATGAGTCGCATTGAACAAGTTATTGGACGAGGAATGCGAACGTGTTCCCACTCACTTCTTCCATTTGAACAGCAGAATTGTACAGTCTATCTCCATGTATGCAGATTCTCAGATTCTACGCAAGAGACCGTGGATGAATATATATACCGCAACTTTGTAGAACAAAAAGCTATTCGTATTGCGAAAGTAAAGCGTATTCTTATGGAATCTGCGATGGATTGCGACTTACAATCATCCATCAACAGTCTTCCTCCTGCATGGCGTGGAGAACCGAATGAGGCCGGTGAACGATTCATGATTCCTCAGACACGCAATCAAGACAACAAAGAACTAAAACTTACATTGACAGAGATGTCTGCACCTACGTTCGAAGAAGGATCCTACCAGATTCGGTGTATTATTAATCCATCCGAAGAAGATCCAGAACATGAACGCCCATTGTCTGCTGTATTGGATGTCAAAGATGAAATTTTAGATCGCATCTCCGCTTTGTTTAAAAAGAAACCTATTTGGAAACACGCCGATCTGTATTCTCATTCATCTATGAAACAGTACAAACAAGATGTCGTGTCCTATACATTGCAATCTGCAATTGACACTGGGTTCTCATTGAAAGACAAGAATGGACGTGTTGGACACATTGAATCTCGAGATGGAGTCTTTGCGTTTTCAATTGGAGAATCAGACACCATGTATGACAGAATATTGAATGAAGATTTGGGAACCCCTGCAAAACTTACAAAATCAGATACACCGCAGGCTGTAGAACGACAGGACGATACAATCTCTATATCGTCCAAACGAGATTTCCCAGACTACATACTTAAAACATTTCCAAGTGAGGTGTTGGACTGGTACGTTGTAGATAATGTTCTCACACACGCACAAAAAATTCGTCATCTTCTTTCTCTTGATTGGACTCATCCACCTGCATATGCTGCTCCATTGATTACGGAGACATCGACGGGAAAGAAAATGTATATTCTTGGTTCCGGTCAAGTGTACAATGATGCAAAAGAAAAGATCAATCCAATCGGTCCCGAACGTGATGCCTATCGTGCATGGGTCAAAGCTGCCAAAGACAGATTTGTATCGAAAAAGTCAGACTTATTTGCAAGCATGAACAACGATGCAATCATTTTTAATATTGACAACAACGAATCCGAGATTCGTAGAGTCTCTCGTACAAAAGTCTTTACTGGAAAAGCATGCACGTCCTATAAAGCACCTACACTCAATCTGTTTTCTGAATGGTTAGTTGGAACTGGATTCCCTGAAGGAATCAAGACAAAAAAAGATAGATGCATGTTTTTAGATCTTCTGATTCGTCAAGCTGTTCTTTCAGGAAAAGAAGGTCTTTTTTGGCTTACCCCTGAAGAACTATCCATTTTCTTAGAACCTGAGCATCGTTCAGATATCCTCAAACGTGTGAAAGATTAAAAATGGATTTTTACACACAATATATACATTGTTTACCTATATGTGTAACCTATACACATTTATCTACGACAAGAATGGAAAGTTCGTGGAACAGTGTTACTTTAAAAACTTAGTTGATGCACATAAGTACATCAAACACCTAAAAGAGAAGTTCCCAATTGGGCAACCGCTTTACTTTAAGTTTTGTAGAAAGCTTCAAGCACCTTCACAATGGTGCAACGATACATTCATTCCGTTCCTTTGCATAACTTGCTAGGGTTCGAACACTCGATAAATATGCATGTTGCATGTTTTTTCTTTAGGAAAACGGATTTCTTTGTTCAAGATACCGAAGAGTACTTTGTACGACCAGTATGGCATTTGAGTATCTAGAGACTGAGTACATTTGCGCCCACAAGGCGTTTATGGACGTCCTTAATGTTCGCACGAACCTTTGGAAAGAGTTAGATAAGGCCCTAAAAAAGTATCGGCGTATCCGTCGCTCGTTTGATGAAATCAAACCACCGTATGATACAACCAGCGAGGTGTACATACAAAAAACGAAGGACTTCGACAACGCCAATGATGCGTTGAAATGTGCTTCAACGGCATACGACGCATACGACTGTGCAAACTTCGTGAAAATCCGTGATATCTCAGACATAGCCAAACAGGAGTACAACCGCGCAGTGAAGCTGCGTATCAAGGAGATGTTTCCTGTGAACCTTGCGAAAAAACTAAAACAGATCGCGTTTGAGCGTCGGCTCCATGCTATTACAGTATGGGCCGCTGCGCGCGTACCCCGCCGTAAGGCGTAATAGTTTAGTCTGAAGAAATAGGAAAACAACAACCGGTGTTTATCAACACCACTTTTTTATTTACACCTTTAGACATTTAAAACGCCGATTATTTTATAAATGGATAAAAATTTAAATTAATATCATTTTTACCATGATAATTTGGAAAATCTAAATTATCAATAGGAAAAGATTGCGTATTCAATTCTGGAACCAAATTAAAATAATTTTTATTGATGTAAGTTAATTCAATCACATCGGGAATATTATTCAATACTGGTCCATTATTATTACCGTGTGCGTGTACTATATAATGTGTTTTTGATAATTTTTCTAAACACTTTACCTTATCATTATAATTACAACCCCACCCGTTATTTGTAATTCCATGAAATTCTATTATAATTTGTTTAAATTTATTCAATTGGGTTTCATCTATTTGTAATAACCATGGATATTCACCCCCTTCTATATCTATTTTTAAAAAAATATTGTAATATTTGTCAGTCAAAAATGACAAATTAGTATTATTATCATCATTAAAATTATTTATATTTTTTTTTATAAATTGTATATTTTGTGTATATTGATACGGATAATCATTTATAGTTCCATCAAACCCATAACTATTATTTTTATCTATATTATATTTATTTAGAAAATCTCGTGAAAAACTCTCTTCGTCTGATATTCCAGCAGAAATATAACAATCATACTCTCCATCCAACTCGGCTATTACATACCCACCATCTCTATTTGAACCACACCTAATTTTTTTTTCAAAATTGTACACTTGTAATAATTCAAGATTATTCATTATATACTATATTTTAATATTATTAATATTAATATTCATAAATTTAAATGTATTGTGTAAATAAATTATAAATTATAAAATAATCGGCGTTTTAAATGTCTAAAGGTGTAAAAACGGATTTGAGAGTGTATACGACAGAATAGTAACTGCCAGAATGGAGATTAACTCGAAATGCATTGATGCAAAGAACATTTTGAGTAAAGCTTTCAAGATATGGCACGACGCTTTTCGAGCAGATCAAGCCGCTTGGAATACGTTGAAAGGTTTCAATCTCGACAATATGGTGGACTTCAGTGATTTTGATGACGCCGCCTACGCATGTATACACTCTCGTAAGATGTGTATAGATGCCAAACAGGCGTTAGATGATGCAAAGAAGGCCTACAATGATGCTCTTCAGGCATGGGAGGTATCTTTTCAGATGAACGATGCTTGGAATGAGGTGGCTCGTATGAAGAAGGCATACGATGAAGCCTATAGCAACGCCGAGAAAGCATGTGAAGAGGCAAAGAAGGCGTTGTTTGGAGACACAAAAACTGCATGAACACCTTCAAGTTTCGCAAGCTGCGAACTTACAGAATGCGTTTTTTTCTTTAGGAATCTTGAAAAATGGATTTGAGAGTATCTATCCTTTAAAAACTAAATTGTACGACCGGAATGGCACTTGAGGCACTTAAGGCACTTGCAGAAAAGTACTTTTGCGAGAAGTGCTGCAAGAACGTACTCAATATTATCGCTGAACTTCAGAAGAACTGGGAGGATGCCCGACACAAGTCAAGGATGGCCTATCACGCGTATAGACATGCCGAATCATTGTATGATAGCACCAGTGAGGTGTACATACAGAAACGGGATGAGTACGTGGACGCCAGTAATGCGCTAGCGCGTGTTTATGACGAAATCGAAGAATTCCACGAACAACAGTACCAAACATTGATGTCTCTTATGAGTGCGGATTAGCGTACAATCGCGCAGTAAAGATGCGCATGGAAGTATTCTTCAAGTTTCGCAAGATGCGAACGTGAAGAATGCGTTTTTTTCTTTAGGAATCTTGAAAAATGGATTTGAGAGTATCTATCCTTTAAAAACTAAATTGTACGACCGGAATGGCATTTGAGAGGTTATATGAAGAGTACTTTCTCGCCTACAACGCGACTAAGGACCTTTGCGACTACGCTCCTGGTGGAGAAGAAGCTCGGTCTAATTATATTAGAGCCAGAGAAGAGGAGTGGGCCATCCAGAGATCATTTGATGAAATCACACGATTGCATGATAGCACCAGCGAGGTGTACATACAAAGAGAGAAGCAGTGCTTAGCTGCCCGTGAGGTGACAAAAAATGCTGCTGATGTATGGAGTCCATACGCCCGCATACTCTACAAAAACTTCGAAATCCGTGAGATCTCAGGCATAGCCAAACAGGCGTACAATCGCGCAGTAAAGATGCGCATGGAAGTATTCTTCAAGTTTCGCAAGCTGCGAACGTGAAGAATGCGTTTTTTCTTTAAGA